>ENA-ORXC01000278-ORXC01000278.1-marine-metagenome-genome-assembly--contig:-NODE-278-length-40808-cov-3.936461_pt1 | contig 40808 bp, 46 predicted proteins | sample MGYA00237865_ERZ511478 | MGnify/ENA metagenome assembly ERZ511478
TTTCGTGGCTGACCGTTCAAGGACACCCCTGTCCCGGGCGTAGGACCGGGGGCCTCGATGGCCGGATTGTTACTCCGCGAGGCCCCGGGTCGCTGCCCGGGGCGGAGCGGTCTGGCCCTGCACCGCCGCTTCGCCCGGTGCCGCTTCGCCCGGTGCCGCTTTGCCCGGTGCCGCCGTATCCCAGGGCGGGGTCACCAGACCGGCGGAGATGATGAGTTTGGCGGCATCCTCGACGCTCATGTCCAGCACCACCACGTCGCGGGCGGGCAGGAACAGCAGGAAGCCGGAGGTCGGGTTGGGGGTGGTGGGCAGGAAGACGCTCATCATCGCGTCCTCGCCCGAGCGTGACAGCACCTCGCCGGTGGTATCGGTCGAGATGAAGGCCAGCGCCCAGATCCCCTCGCGCGGGTACTGGATCATGCAGACCTTGTCGAAACTGTCCTTGCCGCCCTGGGCGAAGATGGTCTCGACGATCTGCTTGAGCGCGTTGTAGATCGAGCGCACGACCGGCATGCGGTCGACGAAGCTTTCGCCGATGCGGAACAATTGCCGCCCGAACAGGCCCTTGGTCAGCGCGCCCAGACCCGCGACGATGAAGAAGAACACCACCACCCCGAGGCCCGGCAGCGAGATCGGCAGGTAGTCCTCCAGGTTGTAGACGATGGGGACGAGCGGCAGGACGCGCGCGTCGACGAACTCGGCGAAGGTCCAGACGAGGTAGATCGTGATCGAGATCGGCGCGAAGACGACGAAGCCCGTCAGGAAGTTGGACCGCAGGTTGGTCCACCATTTCTTCTGCTTGGGCGGCTCCAGAAAGGTGACGTTGCGCGTCTCCCTCTGCTCCGGTTCCTGATCATTCATCGCCGCCACTCGCCTACCATCCGCACGCTATGCTGCATAGCAGCACAGAATCGACCGTCGAACACGCATAATCCGCAAAAAACCTTCAGTATCCGTTCCTGCGGTCCACGACATGCGCAAAAGGCTCGCCCCGTTCATGGCGGTCGATCTGTTCGACGACCACCTTCGCCGCCGTTTCGGGGCGGGTGATACTGGCGATATGCGGGCTGATGGTGACGGAAGGGTGGCTCCAATAAGGGTGCCCGGCGGGCAGGGGTTCGGTGCGGAAGACATCGAGCGTCGCGCTGGCCACCTGCCCCGAATCCAGCGCCGCCAGCAGCGCGTCGTCGTCGATCAGCGGCCCGCGCGCGACATTGATGATATGTGCGCCCGGTTTCATCGCCGCGATTCGCGGGGCGTCGAGCAGGTTCTCCGTCTCCGGCGTCAGGGGGGCGAGCAGGACGAGGATGTCGGATTCCGCCAGCAGGGTCGCCAGACCGTCCGGCCCGTGCAGGCAGCGCACCCCCTCGATGGTCTTGGGCGAGCGGCTCCACCCCGACACGTCGAAGCGCAGGAAGGCCAGCTTTTCCGCCGCATCCCGGCCCAGTTCGCCCAGGCCCGCGATGCCGACCGTCCGGTCGGTGGAGAGCGGCGGATTGTCGGTCGACCATTCCCCGCGCGCCTGCCGCGTGCGGTGCCGGTCCATGCCCAGATGCAGGCGCAGGACGTGGCCGGCGACATAATCCGTCATCCCGATGGTCAGCCCCGGTTCGACCATGCGGCACAGGGCCGGCGCGTCGGGCAGGGTGGGGTTGGCCAGGATCGCCTCGACCCCCGCCCACAGGTTCTGGATCGCGGCGACCCCGGCATAGGGGGCCAGATCCTTCACCGGCCCGCTGGCCTCGTAGATCAGGATATCCACGTCGTCCGGATCGATGGCGTCGATATCGAGCGTCAGGTCCAGACCGGGCTTCAGCGCCAGCAACCGGTCGCGCCAGGCGCCCGCCTCGTCGGGGTCCCCCGCATATAAAACCCGCGTCATCTCGCCTCCCGTCACAGTATCGCCAAACCGGCGGTGTTCGCAGTACCCCTACGAGGCGCGAAACGGAACGGTTTTCGACGGCACCCGTATCCGCCCGTCCCCATATAATCGATGGAGATCGGCGGAAGGCGTGGCGCGGTGGCCCCTTTCGCGCTATGGTTTGTCGCAGCGGAAGGCGTGGGGGCGCCGTCCGTGAAAACGGTCGATAAGGAAGATTCGATGCTCAGAACCACGACTGCCAGCCTGATCGCGCTGGCCACCGCCATCCTCCCGGCTGGAGCGCAAACCGTCCTGTACGGTGAACAGCCGGTCGCCCGCCCCGCCTTTCCACCGCCGCAACCCTATTACGCCCCGCCCCCGCAGCAGGTGCCGTTGCAGACGCAGCCGTTGTACTACGAATCGGTTCCTGCGGTGCAGCCCCCGCCCGTCGTCTTCGAACCCGAACCGGATGCGCGCCGGTTCCGCCCGGTTCCGCCGCAGGCGCTGCCCCAGCAGGGTATCACCCAGACCCGCCCCCTCGGCCCGGTCGAGCAGTATCAGCCGCCCTCCGGGGCCATCTTCGTCCCGCCCGCGCCGCCCGCATCGCAATTCGCCCCGTCCGAGCCGCAGCCGGTCCCGCAGGCCGCCCCGCGCCCGCCGGTGCCGCCGCAGCCCGCCCTGCGCGCAGAACCCGCCGCGCCGGAAATCACGGAATCCGAGGCCCTGCGCGATTTCTCGGACGAGTTGGCGCGCATCGTGTCCCTCGGCGAACGCTATCGCGCGGCCAGCCCCGGTTTCCTCGAAGACCTGAAGGAACTGGCTGAACGATACCGCGCCATGCCCGTCGATCCGGACGGGGCGGAGGAGCGGGAGCCGGAACAGGCCGAATTCGTCGGGCCTCCCCCTCCCGCAGGAGCGCCTGCCGCAGGAACGCCCCCCGCCGACCCGCCCGAAATCGACGAGCCGGTCGAGGATGCGGAAGACGAGACGCCCGGCGAGACCGAAATGGCGATGATGCCGGAACCCGAACCCCAGCCGGTGCCGGTCCCGCTGCCCCTCACGGCGTCGGACGCGCCGATGGACCTGATCCCCGACGGGGTGGTCGAGGCGGTGCCGGCACCGGTGGAACTGCCCCAGGCCCTGCCCCCCACCTCTGCCGCAACCGTCTATCTGCGCGACGACTTCATGGACGGGGACTACCTGTCCAATCCCGCATGGAACGTGCGACAGGGGCAGTTCACCGTCGATCCCGCCTTCGGCCTGCGCCCCTTCGCGCCTGAAATGGTCGAACCCGCACAGGTCACGCCGCAGGTGCTGCTGCAATACCTGATCGGCGACGGCAAGCCCGAGGTGCAGGAAGCGGCGGGCGACAGCGGGGCCTCGCTGATCGAGGCGCAGACCGATATCGGCAACGCCTTCTCGCTCGTCACCACGATCACCGACCATGGCGGCGAGGGGGCCGCGCATTTCATCATGCACCAGGGCGGGGCCAACTGGCTGGGCTATCGGTTGGAGGTGCGCGCGGGGCCGATGCCGCTGGTCGTGCTGGCCCGGCGCGGGTCCAGCGGGTACAAGGACATCATGAAGGTCGAGGCCCCCGGCTTCACCACCGGCAAGCCGCACCAGTTGCGCTGGGCGCGTCTGGCCGATGGCCAGATGTTCGTGCTGATCGACGGCCGCCCGATCATCACCGCCCGCGACACGGTGTTCCGGCAGGGATGGAAAGGCTTCGCGTATTTCACCGCCGAGGCCGATATCTCGATGCGCAATATCCGGATCGCGGAGCCGGTGGAGCGGTAGGGAGCAGCGCCCTGTCCATACTCCGGGCATGATACCAGCGGGCATTTGAAGGCATGCTTTTCGAGATTGTCGAATTCCGATCCTGCGGCGGGGCTTCGAACCGACCCGCCACCCCAGCGCCTCACCCCCGCTTGCGCCCGTACAGTTCCAGCCGGTGATGCACGATGTCGTAGCCCAGTTCGGCGGCGATCTCGGCCTGTAGCCGTTCGATCTTCTCGGAGCGGAACTCGATTACCGCGCCCGTCTCCAGATCGATCAGGTGGTCGTGGTGGGGGCGGTCGGCGGTTTCAAAGCGGGCGGGTTTGCCCTCGAAGGCGTGGCGCTCGATCACGCCCGCCTCCTCCAGCACCGACAACGTGCGATAGACGGTGGCGAGGGACACCTTCGGGTCGATGTCATGGGCGCGGCGGTGCAGCTCGTTCGCGTCGGGATGGTCCGCCGCCGCCGCCAGCACCTGCAACAGCACCCGGCGCTGGCGCGTCAGGCGCACGCCCTCGTCGCGCAGGGCGTCTTCCATGGGGGTGGGGTCCGGCTCGGGCAGGGTCATGCTGCGAAGTGTAGCCAGATGCGACGCAGGTGCAAGTGGATCGCTTTCTTGCGATTGGTTCTCAACTGCATTGACACGCCCCGTCCCGCGCCCTAGCTTTGCCTCACCCCTTTCCCGGAGAGCCTGTCCCATGCCCAGCCCGACCCGCATCCTCGCCCTGCTGCTCGCCCTGTCCGTGGCGGGATGCGGGGAGGAGGCGCAACCGGATGACGGAAAGTTCAAGGTCGTCACGACCTTCACGGTGATTGCCGACATGGCCCGCAACGTGGCGGGGGAGGCGGCGCAGGTCGTCTCGGTCACGCGCCCGGGGGCCGAGATCCACGGCTATCAGCCGACCCCCGGCGACCTGACCCGCGCGCTGGATGCCGATCTGATCCTGTGGAACGGCCTGAATCTGGAACTGTGGTTCGAGCAGTTCCTGGGCAATCTGGGCGACAAGCCCTCGGCCACGGTCAGCGACGGCATCCTGCCCATCCCCATCGCTTCGGGGGCCTACGAGGGCAAGGCGAACCCCCATGCGTGGATCGGGGCGGATGCGGCGATGATCTATATCGACAATATCCGCGATGCGCTGGTGCAGCACGACCCCGACAATGCGGCGACCTACCGGACGAATGCCGAAGGCTACAAGGAGCGGGTGCGCGAGACGCTCGCCCCCCTGCGCGCGCGGATCGCCGCGATCCCGCAGGACAAGCGGTGGCTGGTCACCTGCGAGGGCGCGTTCAGCTATCTGGCGCGCGATTTCGGGCTGCGCGAGTTGTACCTGTGGCCCATGAACGCCGATGCCGTCGGCACGCCTCAGCAAGTGCGCAAGGTGATCGACGGGGTGCGCGAACACGCTATCCCGGTCGTCTTCTGCGAAAGCACGGTCAATACCGACCCCGCGAAGCAGGTCGCCCGCGAAACCGGCGCGCGCTATGGCGGGGAATTGTATGTCGACAGCCTCAGCGAGGAAGGCGGCCCGGTGCCGACCTATCTCGACCTGCTGCGCGTGACCTCGCAGACGGTGGCGGACGGGTTGACCGCACCGTGAACGCGGATGGTCCCGGCATCGCCGTGCGCGACCTGACGGTCACCTATCGCAACGGCCATACCGCGCTGACGGATGCCAGCTTCGAGATTCCGCGCGGCACGGTGACGGCCCTGGTCGGCGTGAACGGGGCCGGGAAATCGACGCTGTTCAAGGCGATCATGGGCTTCGTGAAGGCGTCGAGCGGCGAAATCGAACTGCTGGGCAGGACCGTGCGCGCGGCCCTGCGCGAGAATCTCGTCGCCTATGTCCCCCAGTCCGAGGAGGTCGACTGGGCGTTCCCCGTGCTGGTCGAGGATGTGGTGATGATGGGCCGCTACGGCCACATGGGCTTCCTGCGCATCCCTGCGGCGGCGGATCGCGCGGCGGTGGACGCGGCGCTGGGCCGGGTCGGCATGGGCGAGTATCGCCACCGCCAGATCGGCGAATTGTCGGGGGGCCAGCGCAAGCGCGTCTTCCTGGCCCGGGCGCTGGCGCAGGACGGGCGCGTGATCCTGCTCGACGAACCCTTCACCGGCGTCGACGTGAAGACCGAGGACCGCATCGTCACCCTGCTGCGCGAGTTGCGCGACGAGGGGCGGGTGATGCTCGTCTCGACCCACAACCTCGGCTCGGTCACCGAATTCTGCGACCATACCGTGCTGGTCAAGGGCACCGTGGTCGCCCACGGCCCCACCGCGACGACGTTTACCCGCGAGAATCTGGAACGGGCCTTCGGCGGGGTGCTGCGGCACTTCACGCTGGGTGGCGACGAGCTGCACGACGACGACGACACGCGCGAGGTGCGGATCATCACCGACGACGAGCGGCCCTTCGTGATCTACGGGGAGGGGGACCGGTGAGGCGGTTTGGCAATAGCGGCAACGCTGCCCCGGACTCGATCCGGGGCCTGTTCGAACGAAGCATACAAGCGGCGACAGGCCCCGGATCGAGTCCGGGGCGGGTGTCCTTTTCGGTCCTCGCGCGATGCTGACCACCCTCTTCGAACCCTTCACCTACGGCTACATGACCAATGCGATGTGGGTGTCGGCCCTCGTCGGCGGGGTCTGCGCGTTCCTGTCCTGCTATCTGATGCTCAAGGGCTGGTCGCTGATCGGGGACGCGCTGGCGCATTCGGTCGTACCGGGGGTGGCGGGGGCGTACATGCTCGGGCTGCCCTTCGCCTTCGGGGCGTTCTTCGCGGGGGGGCTGGCGGCGGGGGCGATGCTGTTCCTGTCCGGGCGCTCGGGGCTGAAGATCGACGTGATCATCGGGATCATCTTCACCTCGTTCTTCGGGCTGGGCCTGTTCATGGTGTCGGTGAATCCGATCTCCGTCAGCGTACAGACCATCACCATGGGCAATATCCTCGCCATCACGCCGGAGGATACGCTGCAACTGGTCATCATCGGCGGGGTGTCGCTGGGGGTGCTGCTGCTGAAATGGAAGGACCTGATGGTCACGTTCTTCGACGAAAACCACGCCCGCTCCATCGGGTTACGGCCCGACCTGCTGAAAGCGATGTTCTTCGTGCTGCTGTCGGCCTCGGTCGTGGCGGCGATGCAGACGGTGGGGGCGTTTCTGGTGATCGCGATGGTCGTGACGCCGGGGGCGACGGCGTATCTGCTCTGCGACCGGTTTCCGCGCCTGCTGATGGTATCCGTGGCCATCGGGGCGGGGACGAGTTTCACGGGGGCCTATCTCAGCTACTTCCTCGACGGGGCGACGGGGGGCGTGATCGTGGCATTGCAGACGGGGGTATTCCTGCTCGCGTTCCTCTTCGCGCCGACGCACGGGCTGCTGGCGGCGAAGGCGAGGAGGCGGGCGGCGCAAAGAGCATGAGACACATGATATCGACGGCGGAGATGGGTGGCCGTTCTGACATTTCCCCTGCCCCGGACCTGATCCGGGGCCTGTCGAAACGGTGTACCGAAGCGGCAAGAGGCCCCGGATCAGGTCCGGGGCAGGAGATATCTTCATGATCGACGCGCTCCTCGCCCCCTTTCAGTTCCCGTTCATGCAAAACGCCTTCCTCATCGCCCTGATCATCGCCCCCCCCACGGCGATGCTGTCCTGCTTTCTGGTGCTGAAGGGCTGGGCGTTGATGGGGGATGCGGTCAGTCACGCGATCCTGCCGGGGGTCGTGCTGGCCTATATCGCGGGCCTGCCGCTGATTCTCGGGGCGTTCGTCGCGGGGATGGGCTGCGCGCTGCTGACCGGGTATCTCGACGAGAACAGCCGGGTGAAGCGCGACACGATCATGGGGGTCGTCTTCTCGGGCATGTTCGCCATCGGGATGATCCTGTTCGTCGCCTTCCCGACCGACGCGCATCTGGATCACATCCTGTTCGGCAACATGCTGGGCATCGGGGCGGGGGATCTGCTGACCTCCGGCACGATTGCGGTGGTCGTCTGTGCGGTGCTGGGGCTGAAGTGGCGCGACTTCCTGCTGCATGCCTTCGACCCGGTGCAGGCGCAGACATCGGGGCTGCGCACGGGGTGGCTGCATTACGGGCTGCTGGCGATCCTGTCGCTGACGGTGGTGGCGACGCTGACTGCCGTGGGCCTGATCCTCGCCGTCGCGCTGCTGGTCACGCCGGGGGCCGTCGCGTTCCTGCTGACGCGCAGCTTCGGGCGGATGATGGTGGTGGCGGTGGCCGTGTGCCTCGGCTCGATGCTGGCGGGGGTGTGGCTCAGCTTCCACCTCGACAGCGCCCCGGCCCCGACCGTCGTGCTGGTGCTGACGGCGCTGTTCCTCGCGGCCTTCGCGAACCGGCTGCGCGTGACGCGCAGGCTCAGTTCGCGAAGCGAAAATGCATGATGTCGCCGTCCCTGACCAGATAGTCCTTTCCCTCCAGCCGCATCTTGCCCGCATCCTTCGCCGCCTGTTCTCCGCCCAGCGACGTGTATTCGTCATAGGCGATGGTTTCGGCGCGGATGAAGCCCTTCTCGAAATCCGTGTGGATCGCGCCCGCCGCCTGGGGCGCACGGAAACCGGCGGGGATCGTCCAGGCGCGGGCCTCCTTGGGTCCGGCGGTGAAGTAGGTGATGAGGTGCAAGAGGCCGTAGCCGGAGCGGATCAGCCGGTCCAGCCCCGATTCCTCCAGCCCCAGATCGTCGAGGAACGCCGTGCGCTCCTCGTCCTCCAGCATCGCGACCTCCGCCTCGATCGCCGCCGAGATCACCACATGCGCGGCCCCCTGCGCCTCGGCCATCTCCGCCACCTTGGCCGACAACTCGTTGCCCGCCGCCGCATCGTCCTCGCCCACATTCGAGACGTAGAGGATGGGTTTCGAGGTCAGCAGTTGCAGCATGCGGAAGGCTTTCGCGTCCTCCTCGTCGACGTCCAGTTCGCGCGCGGGGCGGCCATCCTCCAGCAACGCCTTGACCGCTTCCAGCAGCTTCTGCTGCTGCACGGCCTCCTTGTCGCCCGCGCGGATGCGCTTGACGTTGGCGGCGAGGCGCTTTTCCACGCTGTCGAGATCGGCGAGCATCAGTTCGGTATCGATGGTCTGGGCATCGTCCACCGGATCGACCCGGTTGGCAACGTGCGTTACGTCGTCATCGACGAAGCAGCGCAGCACATGGGCGATGGCGTCGACCTCGCGGATATTGGCCAGGAACTGGTTCCCGAGGCCCTCGCCCTTCGACGCCCCCTTCACCAGCCCGGCGATATCCACGAAGGTCATGCGTGCGGGAATGACCGTCTTGGACGCCGCGATCCCGGCAATGGCGGCGAGGCGGTCGTCGGGCACCGACACCTCGCCCACATTCGGTTCGATGGTGCAGAACGGAAAGTTGGCCGCCTGCGCCGACGCCGTCCGCGTCAATGCGTTGAACAGCGTGGACTTGCCGACATTCGGCAACCCGACGATCCCGACCTTGAAACCCATGGCGGTGGTCCTGCTTTCGTGGTGATGGTGGTTCAGGGGCCGTCTCGCAGGATGGGGGCGGGTTGTCAATCGGGGGGTGGGGGGAGGCACTCTGTTGATCCCATCAATCAGGCTGCGTTCCCCTTGTCCGCGCGAGTGCGAGGTTTCTTCGCTGATTTATGGCGGTCAGAGTGCCGATTTTCACCCACAATAGCCCCAGATTGTCTTGAAGAATCAAAAGGCGATCTACTAACAGCTTCCGAGATTGCGTCATCTGCACCAGAGTTAACGTTCAATTCATCATTTTCGTAGGTCGTTTTTTTTTCCGTATCTTCAGAAACCAACCTTGGCAATATGAAAGCAATTACGAGAACGAGGACTCCCACGCCGATCAGGGTTGCAGTGAGCGCATAACTTGTTTCGACAGACATCTCATCCATTCCTTGCAACGTAGCGCGCCATAATCGCAGCTCCAGAGATGAAGCTGATGGCCGCGAGAGCATTCAGCACAATGATGGTTAATCGTTCGTTAGAGCCTTCTAGAAAGAAAGGCGAAAGTATATTCGCCGTAGCAATATTTACGAGAACAGCTATGAGAATCCTAAAATACTCAACCACTTCTGCATTAGTTAAACTTAATCGCAACACCTATCCCCCGCGTTCTATATCACTTCGATGAAACGATAACAAAATCAACCTTGGTTGCAAGGCTCCCAAGTCCGAATATGAAACAGTTCTAACCTACACCAAACTCACCCCATCCGCCGCGCCAACCGCACCCCATCTGCCCCGGCCACAGCCGCTTCGACGGCATCACCAGCATGCAGTCGTCATAGGGGGTCACCACCGGGCGCTCGCCGTCGTGGCCGAGGAGGGTTCCGGCGGTGCGGAGGGTTTCGCCGCCCCTGAAGGGCCGGGCATGGCGGGGCCTTTCGCGCAGGGTCGCCCCGATCATTCGCGAACGGACCGGGTTTGCCAAGCGCCTTGCCCCCCGCCCCCGCGTCCCCTACCTAGAGGGCCATGAAACGCACCCTGTTCAATCCGAAAAGCTGGTTCGCCAGGAACGGCGAGATTTCCGTGATCCGCCTCTACGGGGCCATCGGGGCGGGGGGCGGCATCGGCAGCGGGCGCACCCTGTCGCATCCGCCGCTGGAAAAGGCCATCGAGAGCGCCTTTGCCTCGAAGCGGGTGAAGGCGGTCGCCCTGGCCATCAACTCGCCGGGGGGCGCGCCGGGGCAGTCGAGCCTGATCGCGCGGCATATCCGGCGGCTGGCGGACGAGAAGGACATCCCCGTCATCGCCTTCTGCGAGGATGTCGCGGCGTCGGGCGGGTATCTGCTGGCCTGCGCGGCGGACGAGATCCACGTCAACGAATACAGCATCACGGGGTCGATCGGCGTCATCTCCGCCAGTTTCGGCGCGCCGGAGGCGCTCAAGCGCATCGGCATCGAACGCCGCGTTCACACCGCCGGAAACCACAAGGTGCTGATGGATCCCTTCCGGGAGGAGCGCCCCGAGGATGTCGAGCGTCTGAAATCCTTGCAGCGCGATATCCATGCCCGCTTCATCGAGTGGGTGAAGGGGTCGCGCAAGGATCGGCTGTCCACGGATGTGCCGCTGTTCGAGGGCGATGTCTGGGTCGGCGCGCGGGCGGTGGAGGTGGGGCTGGCCGACGGCGTGGGCGAGTTGCACCCGGTGATGCGCGCGCGCTTCGGCAAGGATATCGCCTTCCGCGACCATGGCAGTCGCCGCGCCGGTCTGCTGTCGCGCCTGCTGAAACGCGGCGTCGCCACGGATATCGGGACCGGGATCGGCGCGGGCGCGGCGGATGCTGCCGCCGAGGCCCTCGAATCGCGCCTCGCCTGGGGGCGGTACGGGCTGTGACGGGGGAGCGACGCGCATGATCCTGAAGATCCTGTTCACGGTGCTGGCCGTCATCGCCGCCCTGACCGTGCTGCGCGTCGCGGGCGGCAGTTCGACCGCCAGCCTCAAGCGCGACAAGAGCAGACGCGCCATCGCAAAACGCCAGCGCGAAAGCGCCCCCATGGTCCGGTGCCTGCGCTGCGATGCGTGGCACGACCCGGCCGAGACCTGCGCCTGCAAATCCTCCTCCTGATCGGATATCCTCCATGAGCATCTTCTACGTCATCGGCGGGGCCGCCCTGCTGATCCTTGCCGGGGATGCGCTGGTGCGCGGGGCCATCGCGCTGGCCCTGCGGGCGGGGCTGTCCATCGCCCTCATCAGCCTCACGGTCGTCGCCTTCGGCACCTCCGCCCCCGAACTGGTCATCAGCGTGCAGGCGGCGCTGGAGGGCGCGCCGGATATCGCGCTGGGCAACGTGGTCGGGTCCAACGTGGCGAATGTGCTGCTGGTGCTGGGCGCGCCCGCCCTGATCGCGCCCATCGTCACCCGCGACGGCAGCGGCGAGGGGCTGCGCAACTACCTGTTCATGGTCGGGGCCAGCGTGCTGCTGCTGCTGCTGGCCTTCACCGGCGGCATCGGGCGCATCGCGGCGGGGGTGATGCTGGTGCTGCTGGCGGGGTTCTTCGTCGATGCCTGGCGGCGGTCGGCGGATACCGAGGTGGTCGACGACGAGATCGACCCCGACAGCGCCGGGATACCGACCGCGAAACTCGCGGGCCTGCTGGCCTTCGGCCTGATCGGCCTGCCCGTCGGCGCGCATTTCCTGATCGAGGGCGCGCGCGAGATCGCGGTGGCGGTGGGCATCTCGGAGGCCGCCGTGGGCCTGACCCTCGTGGCGCTCGGCACCTCCCTGCCCGAACTGGCCGCCTCGCTGGCCGCCGCGTGGCGCGGGCGGATGGAGGTGGCGCTGGGCAATGTGATCGGGTCGAACCTGCTGAATATCCTGCTGATCCTGGGCATCACGGCGCTGGTGTCGCCGATCCCGGTTTCGGACAGCTTCGCCTATCTCGACATTCCGATCATGCTGGTCACATCCCTGCTGCTGCTACCCTATCTGGTGACGAAAAGAGCCATCGGGCGCATATCTGGCATCGCGCTGATTCTGCTGTATTGCGGGTTTGTTGCCCTTGTCATCGCGGGCAATTGATGGGCGGCACACGGATGTACCGATTCGCTTTTTCCCGGCGGTTTTGCACATGGCCGCTTGACTCCGAATTCCGCCACGGAGCGAGGCCGCAACCGGCGTGTTAACGGGACCGTAATAAACCTTACCGATCTTTTCCTTTTAATATCAGATGCTTGCATTTTTTGCCCAAATCTTGTGCAAGCTGCTGCGCCCCAGCGAATGCGCCACCGTTGACGGTTAACACCCGTGTTGTCTACAGACTTATCCACAGCGAATGGGGGCGGTGAAAGCCCCCTGTCCTAACCCCCCGCGAAGCCTTGCCGAATCCCGAATCCGATACACCTCTCGCATTGATTCCCTGCCCGGCGTAAAACGAGGACCATGACCAGAGCGAACCGCCCCGACCCCGCCCCGGCCCTGCCCGAACCCAGCACGCCGATGGGGTTCGAGGAGGAAGGCGCGCGCTACGAGATCGACGGCGCGCCCGCCGGGAAGGAGACGGGGATCGAGGTGATTTCCCGGGCGCTGAAGACCCTGCCCGACGGCCCCGGCGTGTACCGCATGCTCGATGCCAAGGGCGAGGTGCTGTATGTGGGTAAGGCGCGTAGCCTGAAGAAGCGCGTCGTCAGCTACACCCGCTACGACGGCCACACCACGCGCATCCAGCGCATGATCACCAATACCGCCTCGCTGATCTTCGTGGTGACGAAGACGGAGACGGAGGCGCTGCTGCTGGAGAGCAACCTGATCAAGCGGCTCAAACCCCGCTACAACGTGCTGCTGCGCGACGACAAGAGCTTTCCCTACATCCTGATCGACACCGACCACGACTTTCCGCGCCTGCGCAAGCATCGCGGGGCCAAGAGCGCGACGGGGCATTACTTCGGTCCCTTCGCCAGCGCGGGCAGCGTGACGCGCACCCTGAACCAGTTGCAGAAGGCCTTCCTGCTGCGCACCTGCAACGACAGCATGTTCGACAGCCGCACGCGCCCCTGCCTGCTCTACCAGATCAAGAAATGCTGCGCCCCCTGCGTCGAGGGATATGTAACGCAGGCGCAATATGCCGACCTGCGCAGCGAGGCGACCGCGTTCCTCTCCGGCAAGTCCACCCGGGTGCAGGCCGAACTCGCCACGGCCATGAACGAGGCGGCGGCGGATTTCGACTACGAGCGCGCCGCCGTCTTCCGCGACCGGATCAAGGCGCTGACCCAGGTACAGGCGCACCAGGGCGTGAACCCGCGCGGCGTGACCGAGGCCGACGTGATCGCCCTGCACATGCAGAGCGGGCAGGCCTGCGTGCAGGTGTTCTTCTTCCGCAGCGGGCAGAACTGGGGCAACAAGGCGTATTTCCCGCGTCTCGCTTCCGATGCCGACGAGGCGGAGGTGCTGGGCGCGTTCATCGGCCAGTTCTACGACACCCGCCCCCCGGCCCGCGCGCTGTTCCTGTCCCACGAGATCGACGGGCGCGAGGTGATGGAGGCGGCCCTGACCGAGGCGGCGGGCCACAAGGTGACGCTGACGGTGCCTGCGCGTGGCGAGAAGCGGGAACTGGTGACGGATGCGCTGCGCAATGCCCGGGAGTCGCTGGCGCGGCGCATGGCGGATTCGGCGGCGCAGTCGCGCTTGCTCGACGGGGTGATGGAGGCGTTCGACCTGCCCGACCGCCCCGCGCGGATCGAGGTGTACGACAACTCGCACATCTCCGGCACCGATGCGGTGGGGGGGATGATCGTCAGCGGGCCGGACGGGCTGATGAAGAACCAGTACCGGAAATTCAATATCAAGGGGACGGATCTGACCCCCGGCGACGATTTCGGCATGATGAAGGAAGTCCTGACCCGCCGCTTCGCCCGCCTGATGAAGGAGGACCCCGACCGCGACAAGGGAACCTGGCCCGATCTGGTGCTGATCGACGGCGGCGCAGGCCAGCTATCGGCCACGCAGGCGGTGTTCGACGAACTGGGCGTGGACGACGTGGCGCTGGTCGCGGTCGCCAAGGGGCAGGAGCGCGATGCGGGCAAGGAGGTGTTCCACATCCCGGGCCGCCCCGCCTTCGCCCTGCCCCACCGCGACCCGACGCTCTACTTCCTGCAACGCCTGCGCGACGAGGCGCATCGCTTCGCCATCGGCACGCACCGGGCCAAGCGCGCCAAGACCCAGATGGCCAATCCGCTCGACGAGATCGGCGGCATCGGCCCCGCCCGCAAGCGCGCCCTCTTGGCCCATTTCGGCTCTGCCAAGGCCGTGTCGCGCGCAGGCGTCAGCGACCTGCAATCGGTCGAGGGCGTATCGAAGGCGATGGCCGAGAAGATCTACGGACATTTTCAGGATGGATGAGGGCCGCGCGCGATGAACACCCCCGCCCACACCCTGATGGCCGCCGCCCTGCTCGCCAGACCCGGCGCGCGCAGGCGCAATGTCGCGCTGGTGGCCGGGTCGCTGATCCCGGACGTCACGATCCTGTGGATGATCCTGTGGGAGCGGTTCGTGAACGGCACCGACATGCGCACGATCTTCAACGAGAAGTACTTCGCCCCCGAATGGCACCTGACCTTCGCCATTCCCAACTCGATCCCTCTCTTCGCGCTGGGGGTGGCGGCGGGATATGCGCTGGGGTGGGAGGTGTTCTGGGTCTTCTGCGCCGCCGCGCTGGTGCATGTGCTGTTCGATCTGCCGCTGCACCACGATGACGGCCACCCGCATTTCTGGCCGTTCTCCGACTGGATCTATGCCAGCCCCGTCAGCTATTGGGACCCGAACCATCACGGCATCGCGGCGGGGGCGGTGGAGGTGGCGCTGTGTGTCGTGCTGGGGGTCATCCTGTGGCGGCGCTTTACCGGCATCCCCGCACGACTGCTGATCGCGTTCGGCGTGGCGCTGGAGCTGTCGGTGCCGCTGGGCTGGCTGCTGGCGCTGGGATGACGCTGCGCCTTGCCTGCCGGATCGGGTTCTTCATCGCGCTGCTGGCGGTGGTCGCGGGCAGCATCGTACCGGGCGCGTGGCTGAGCGGGCATGTGCCACAGAACGACAAGCTGACCCATATGGCCGGGTATTTCGCGCTGGCGATGCTGGCGGCGATGGGCTGGCCGCGCTTGCGGGGGGCGGCGCTGGTCGGGTTGCCGCTGCTGGGGCTGGCGCTGGAAGCGGTGCAGACCCTGACCCCCGCGCGCGGCTTTTCATGGCTGGATGCCGGGGCGAATGCCGTCGGGATCGGCCTCGCCGTGGCCGCCTCCGCCGTGCTGACGCGCTGGATCACCCGGTAACGGAAATCTCCACGAGATTGCCGTCCGGGTCGCGCAGGTACAGCGAGCGGAGCGGCCCCGTGGCCCCGGTGCGCGCCACCGGGCCTTCCTCGACCGCGATTCCGGCCTCGGCCAACCGGGCCTGCGCCGCCTCCAGCGAAACCGCCAGCAGAAAGCACAGGTCGCCGGAGCCGGGGGTGGGGTGCGCGGCTTTCGGCTCGAACTCGCGGCCCGCGCGGTGCAGGTTGATCTTCTGCGATCCGAAGGCGAGGGCCAGACGCTCGACCCCCGCCCCGTCCGCGAACCGCACCGGCTGCATGCCCAGCGCACCGCAATAGAAGGCGACGGTCGCGTCGATATCCGCGACCGTCAGCACCAGATGGTCGAGCGAGGCGATCACTTCGGCAGGTCGCCCTCGACGCCCTTCACGAAGAAATCCATCGTCGCGAGCATGCCGTCATCGGGGATCTCGCCCTTCGCCACGCGCTCGGTGCCGTCGCGGTCGGTGATCGGCCCCATGAAGGGGTGGACCAGGCCGACGCGGATCATGTCCTCCATGTTCTTCGCATCGCGGGCCACCTCGTAGGGCATGTTCACGTAGGGAGACATCTGCACCATGCCCGGCTGGATGCCGTCCCACGTGTCCGAATTGGTCCACGTGCCGTCCAGCGCCATGCCGACCCGCTCGACGTAGTAGGGTGCCCAGTTGTCGATCACGGAGGTGAGCTGCGCCTCCTTGCCGAATTCATGCATGTCGGAGGCCTGGCCGAAGGCCATGATGCCCGCATTGGCGGCGGCCTGCAACGGGGCGGGGCTGTCGGTGTGCTGGGTGATGATGTCGGCCCCCTGGGCGATCAGCGCCTTGGCCGCATCGGCTTCCTTGCCCGGATCGTACCACGTGTTCGCCCACAGGACCGCGATGGTCGCGTCCGGGTTCACGCTCTGCATTCCCAGCAGGAAGGCATTGACGCCGCGAATGACCTCCGGGATCGGGAAGGAGGCGACGTAGCCCGCCTTGCCCGCCTCGGACAGTCTGCCCGCGATCATGCCCGCGATGTAGCGGCCCTCGTAGAAGCGGGCGGAATACGTCGCGACGTTGTCGGCGCGCTTGTAGCCGGTGGCGTGCTCGAACTTCACGTCCGGGAACTGCTTGGCGACCTTGATCGTCGGGTCCATGAAGCCGAAGGACGTGGTGAAGATCAGGTCATGGCCGCCGGCGGCGAGCTGGCGGATGACGCGCTCGGCATCGGGGCCTTCGGAGACGCTCTCGATATACGTCGTCTCGACTTTGTCACCGTAAGCCTCCTCGACGGCCTTCAGCCCCTCGTGGTGCTGATAGGTCCAGCCGTGATCCCCGATGGGGCCGACATAGACGAAGCCGATCTTCAGCGGATCGTCGGCGGCATGGGCCGGGGCGGCCAGCCCCACGGCGAGGGCGGCGGCGGCCAGAAGGGTGCGAATCATCGAGGGCGTCCTTTCGAGTAGGGGTCGGACGAAACGTTAAAGCGCCTTTGCCGATTCGGGTAGGGGGAACCGGGGCGGGCGGAACCAAAGGGGAGCCGGACCGCTTGACCCCCGTATGGTGAAATCGAAAAAAGGAACCGCCCCCATGTCCAAGCAATCCGTCCCTAGGCAAGCCCTCGTGGTCATCGGCACCGGCGAAGGCGCGACGTTCTTCCGCAACATGGGCGACGTGCACGCCATCCAGCTGGACGACAAGGGCAGGCTGGAGCCGGGCGATCTGGCCGATGAAGGCCCCTCCGGCAAATCCCCGCCCGAACAATCGGGCAAGGAATCGATGGAGGCGACGTTCTCGAAACAACTGGCGGAGTTCCTGTACAAGAAGGCCCATGCGGGGGAATACGACGACCTCGTGCTGGTCCTCGACCCCGATACGCTGGGCGAGGTGCGCCCCCTGCTGCACAAGGAAGTCACGGACCGCATCCGCATGGAACTGGACAAGACGCTCGTGAACCACTCGACGAAGGATATCGAGCGGTCGCTGGCGGCGGCGACATCGTAGGATATCGCGGACCGTTCCGCCCCGGGCGAAGACCCGGGGCCTCGCAGGTCAGCGCCTCGCAAGTCGGCGCGATGCTTTTCTAGGCCCCGGGTCTTCGCCCGGGGCGGAGCTGAAATTCACGGCAGACAAGCCGTCGTATTACTGCCCCATCATCCCCGGCGGCAGTTGCAGGTCGCCCATGGCCTTCTGCATTTCCTCCTGCGCGCGCAGGCCCGCTTTCTCCTGAGCCGCCGCGACGGCGGCAACGATCAGGTCCTGCACGACCTCGGCATCCTCGGGCTTGAACAGCGAGGGGTCGATGGTCAGGCCGACCAGCTTGCCCTTGGCATTGGCGGTCGCGACGACCATGCCCGCGCCGGAGGCCCCCTCGACATGGATGCCCTCCAGCGCCTCCTGCGCCTCCATGGCTTTCGCCTGCATGTCGCGGGCCTGGCTCATCAGCTTGCCCATGTCGCCCATGTTCTTCAGTCCCTCGAACATCAGTTCTCTCCCAGCAGGTCCATGTCTTCGTCATCGTCGTCGGGTTCAGGGTGCATATCGGGGGTGGCACCTGCCGTATTCAAGGGGATCGGCAACAATTCCCCCTCCGGAAACGCCGCCAGCGCCGCCGCGACGAGGGGATGCTTGCGCACCCGCTGGTCCAGGCTGTGGTTGTCGGCGGCGCGGGTTTCGGCAATGGTCGGCGCGCCCTCCCCGTCGCCGATGCTGATGGTCCAGCGCGCGCCGGTCCAGCCGCGCAGGCGCTCGGACAGGGTGCCCGCCAGCGTGCCGGACGCCCCCGCCGCCGGGCGGAACTCGATGCGCCCGGGGGTGTAGGAGATCAGGCGCAGGCCCGTCTCGACATCGTGCAGCAGGATGCCGTCGCGCTTCTCGCGGATCAGGGCGACGACCGCCTCGAAATCCTGCGGCAGGGAGGCGGTTTCGGCGGTGGGCGCGGGGGCCGGGGCTGCCTCCCTGCGCGGCTGCGGCGCGGGGGAGGTGGACGCGACGCGCAGGGCGGAGGCAGATGCAGAGGCCCCGCCCCCGCCCGACCCGCCCCCCGGCGACCCCTTGGGCGGGGCGGCGGCGGGGGCGGGTTCGCTCTCCAGCTTGCGGATCAGGTCGCCGGGGGTCGGCAGGTCGGCGACGGCGCACAGCCGGATCACGCTCATCTCGGCGGCCATCAGGGGGGACGGTGCGCCCCGCGCCTCCTCCAGCGATTTCAGCAGCATCTGCCACGACCGCGCCAGCACCCGCATCGGCAGTTGCGCAGCCAGGTCGCGCCCCCGCGCGCGGGTTTCGGCGGGCAGGGAGGGGTCGTCGGCAATGTCCGGCGCGACCTTCAGGGTGGACAGCCAATGCGCCGTCTCGGCTAGGTCGTTCAGCGTGACTTCCGGGTCCGCGCCGGAACGGTACTGGTCGCGCAACTCAGCCAGCGCCGCCGCCGCCTCGCCCCGCATGATCATCGCGAACAGTTCGATCACCCGGCCCCGGTCGGCCAGCCCCAGCATCGCACGGATCGCCGCCGCATCGCGCCCGCCATCGGCGATGGCCTGGTCCAGCAGCGACAGCGAATCGCGCACCGACCCCTCCGCCGCCCGGGCGATCAGGGCCAGCGCGTCGGGGTCGATCTCCACCCCCTCGGCCTCGGCGATCCGGGCCAGATTGGCGATCAGGCGGTCGGGGTCGACCCGGCGCAGGTCGAACCGCTGGCAGCGGGACAGCACCGTGACCGGCATCTTGCGGATTTCGGTGGTCGCGAACAGGAATTTCACATGCGCGGGGGGTTCTTCGAGCGTCTTCAGCAGACCGTTGAACGCATTCTTCGACAGCATATGCGTTTCGTCGATGATGTAGACCTTGTAGCGCCCGATCGCGGGGCGATACTTGGCCCCCTCGATGATCTCGCGCACGTCGTCGATGCCGGTATTCGACGCGGCATCCAGCTCGATCACGTCGACATGCCGCCCCGCCGCGATGGCCATGCAGTTCTCGCAGGTGCCGCAGGGTTCCACCGTCGGGCCGCCCGTATCGTCCGGACCCGTGCAGTTCAGCCCCTTCGCGATGATGCGCGCCGTCGTCGTCTTGCCCACCCCGCGCACGCCCGTCAGCACGTAGGCGTGGTGGATGCGGCCCGCCGCGAAGGCATTGCGCAGCACGCGCACCATCGCCTCCTGCCCGATCAGGGCATCGAAATCCTGGGGTCGGTACTTGCGGGCGAGAACCTGATAGGAATCGTCTTCATGGGCCATGGAACCCAGTATCCCATTCCCCCGGGGCGGGTGCAAGGCGCTTGCGGGGCCGCGTATCGAACGGCCGAAGCCCCGCACCGGAATGCAGGGCTTCCGACGCGGAGCCTCAACGGCCCATCATGTTCCTGACGGCACCGATGATCGCCATCAGCGCGCCGCCGCCGACGCCGCCCGTGGCGAGGCTGCCGACGACCGAGCCGACATCCACGCCGCCGCCCGCCGCTGCCGCCGTACCGCCCGCGCCCAGCATCCCGAGGATCGACCCGCCGAGGCCACCCCCCGCGATACCGGCAACCGAGTTGCCGAGCGTCCCGAGGCTGAGATTCTTCATCAGGCTGCCGGCGACGTTTCCGCCGACCGCGCCCGACACCAGAGAGATAATCAGTCCAAGCATCGTTCTTCTTCCTAAAAATCACCATAGAGATCACTATGGCTTCGAAATCATTAACTATAAAATCGAACTAAAGTCAAGACCACAACAATTTTTACTCATCGCTTACACCGCTTTCGGAGCATTTCGGGAGAAAAATTCTTAACCTATAGCGATATGGTTAATTTGTACTTGCAATCAGAAGATGTCAGCCACACAAGCAAGCGCAACGACGTCGATTGCATGTCCGTCCCCCCGCCCGGATCACCCCGTCGTGCATCGCGGCCCATTCCCGTGGCGTTCGGAATCGGTTAACCATGCGCCTTGCAGGATGCCACCCGCGCATCTCCGTGAAGGATACCGCCATGGGCTTCGACGGCATGAATTGCCCCAATTGCGGGGCCGACCTTCCGCGCACCCTGACCCGGGCGAAGATGGTCGCCTGCGCGTATTGCGAATCGACCGTCCTGCTGGAGGATGACGCCCTGCGCAGCGCGGGCGAGAAGGGCGTGATGGCGGAGGAGCCGTCGCTGTTCGTGCTGGGCCGCCCGATCACCTATCGCCGCGAGAGTTTCCTGCCGGTCGGACAGGCGCGGTTCTCCTACGGTGCCGGATGGTGGGACGAGTTCTGGGCCGTGAACGGGGCGGGGGACGGCGTCTGGGTCAGCGTGGACGAGGGCGAGATCGCGGTCGAGCGCCCCTACGAACCCGGCGTGACCCTCTCGCCCGCGCGCCTGAAGATGGGCGCGCGGGTATCGCTGAACGGCGAGACCTTCACGGTGACCGAAGCCGACCGCGCCACCTGCCTGGCCCTGCGCGGCGAGTTCCCCGAGGCGCTGCATGTGGGGCAGACCTACGATTACTGGCACCTGTCCGGCCCGCTCGGACGGTTGGTGACGCTGGAATATTCGGACGGCGAGTTCGCGGCATCCGAGGGGGTGTGGGTCGACCCCTATCTGATCCGCGCCGGGAATGCGGACGCATGACCGACCCCTTTTCTCCCGGAGAGTCGCGCGTCGCGGCGATCAACTGCACCGCCTGCGGCTCGCCCCTGCCCGCGCTGGCGGGGCACCGGGCCAGGGCGATGGTGTGCAGCTATTGCGGCGCGGTGATGGACCGGCATGCGGGCTACGGCATCCTCGCCCGCTACCGCGACATGCAGCGGCCCGACGGCCCGTTCACCATCGGCATGGGCGGCGAGGTTCTGGGCGTGGAACAGACGATCGTGGGCATCGTCGGCATCCGCGCGACCATCGAGGGGGCGGGATACGGCTGGACGAACTACCAGCTCTACAGCCCGACCCACGGCTACAGCTGGCTGACCTGGTCGGACGGCCACCTGACCCATTCCCGCAAGACCCGCGACATGCCCGAGACGGGCGGCACCTTCGCCTACAAGGCCCCGCTGAACGCGGCGGGGCGGTCGTTCCTGATGTACGAGCAATACGTCGCCCGCATCACCTATCTGGAGGGCGAACTGACCTGGGTGCCGTCGCTGGGCGATTCGACCCGGGTGATCGAGGCGATCGACCCGCCCTACGGCTACGGAGTCGTGATCGGTGCGAACGAGACGGAATTCGAGTTCACCTCCTATCTGGACCGCGCCGGGACGCTGGCCGCGTTCGGGGTGGACGATACCTTCGCGCGCCCGACCACCGTGCACGGCACCCAGCCCTTCCTGCCCGGCGCGCTGCACGAGGCGGTGTCGAAGGCCGGCACGTGGTTCGCGCCCGTGGCCCTGGTTCTGGGGCTGGGCTTTCTGGTCGTCGGAGCCGGGAACACGATCACCGAAACGCTGGTCATGGATACGGATGAGGGCGGCTCGATCGTCTTTCCGCTCGACCGCCCCGACCGGCTGGCCGAACTGCGCCTGAGGGCGAATGTGCGCAATTCGTGGGCGTGGTACGACATGGAGCTGATTCACGAGGACTCGGAGGAAACCGTCGCCGAATTCGACGGCGGGATCGAGTATTACGAGGGCTATGACAGCGACGGCAGCTGGACCGAAGGCTCGCAGACCGCGACCTTCCGCTTCAAGCCGCCCGCCGCCGGGGCCTATCGCCTGACCATCCGGACCGGCGACCCGCAATCGGCACGCTTGCCGGTGCAGGTGGAAGTGCGTGAAAACGTGATGCTCTCGCGCTATCTGTTCGGCCTCGCGGCCTTCTTCGCGGCCTGTGCGATGAGCCTGTGGTTCCGGCGCTCGCGATTCGAGGCCAGACGCTGGGGCGAAGACGAGGAGGAGGACGAATGACCAGAATCGTGTTCGTGGTCTTCTCGCTCGCCACCGGGGCCGCGACCTATGCGGGCATCGCGGGCATCGGCGGCGAGGACAAGCAGATCGCCAATTCCATTCGTTCCGGCAGCGGCGGGCGCGTCGGCTATATCGGGGGCGTGAAATGACCGCGCCTCCCCCTTCCTCATCCCCACGAAAGGACATCCCATGGACATAGGGTCCGCCATTTCCATCGCCGAAGTCATCGCGACGGTCTTCTACGCCTTTCTGGGGCTGGTGCTGATGGTCGTCAGCTACATCATCATCGACATGCTGACCCCCTTCTCGCTGCACGAGGAACTGTCGGGAAAGGCGAATATCGCGGTGGCCATCGTGATGGGATCGGTGATGATCTCCCTCGCCATCCTGATCGCGAACGTCATCAACTCCTGATGGATTCGCGGGGGGTGGCGGTGGGCGAGACAGCACCTCTGCCCGGGGCAACAACCCGGGGCCTCGATGGTCGATGCGCTACTCGTCGAGGCCCCGGGTCGTTGCCCGGGGCAGAGGGAAGATGCGTCGCGGCCGGTGCAAGAAACCCCGCACCATGACCCCGCCCCCCTCCCGCAGCACCGACCTCGCCCTGCTCGGGGCCACCTTCGTCATCGCGGTCTGCGGGCTGGTCTACGAACTGATCGCCGGGTCCGTGTCCAGCTATCTGCTGGGGGACAGCGTGTATCACTTCTCGCTGGTCATCGGATTGTTCATGACCGCGATGGGGATCGGCGCGTATCTGTCGCGGCACGTGATCGACCCCGAACCCGCTTTCGTCGCGGCGCAGGTCGCGCTGGGGCTGATCGGCGGATTCGCGGCGATGATCCTCTTCGCGGCCTTCGCGCTGATCGAGAACTACACCGCGTTCCTGTTCCTCGTATCCCTGGCCATCGGCGCGCTGGTCGGGCTGGAGATCCCCCTCGTCATCCGCATCCTGGAGGGGCGCGACGCGCTGAAGGTCACCGTCTCCAACGTGCTGACGGCGGACTATATCGGCGCATTGGCCGGCGCGCTGATGTTCCCGCTGGTGCTGGTGCCGCAACTGGGGCTGATGGGGGCGTCGTTCCTGCTGGGCGCGATCAATCTGGCGGTGGCGGCGATGGGGCTGTGGCTGTTCCGCGCGCGGTGCGGGATGGCCTTGCGCGCGGCCTTCGGGCTGGCGGTGCTGGCGGTCGGCATCGGGGCGTGGCAGAGCGAGGCGGCGCTCGGCGGGATGGAGCGGCGTCTGTATGAAAACGAGATCGTGCTGGCCCGCGACACCCCCTATCAGCGCGTCGTCGTGGCGCGCGACGGGGCGCGGGTGCAGTTGTTCCTGAACGGCTCGATCCAGTTCGATACGCTGGACGAGCACCGCTACCACGAATCCCTCGTCCACCCCGCCATGACCCGCGCCCCGCGCATCGCCCGCGTGCTGATCCTGGGCGGCGGCGACGGCATGGCGGCGCGCGAGGTGCTGCGCTATCGGGGGGTGGAGCGCGTCACGCTGGTCGATATAGACCCGGACGTCACCGCCCTGTTCCGCGACCATCCCGCCCTTGCCCCCCTGAACGGCGGAGCGCTGGGGGATGCGCGGGTGAGCATCGTCAATGCCGATGCGTGGGAGTTCCTGAAGGGTGCGGGCGCGCCGTTCGACGTCGCCATCCTCGACCTGCCCGACCCCAAGGATCTGGCGGTCGCCAAGCTCTACAGCCGCGCCTTCTACAGCACCCTGGCCGGGCGGATGGCGGCGGGGGGCGTGATCGTGACCCAGGCCACCTCGCCGCTCTATGCCCGCAAGGCGTTCTGGACGGTGGAGGCGACGCTGGCCGCGACCCGCGATCCCTCCGCCCCGGGGCGCACCCTGGGGACGGTGCCGTACCACGCCTATATCCCCAGCTTCGGCGAATGGGGGTTCGTGCTGGCGGGGGCGCGCCTGTCCGGCGAACCGCGCCGCGACTTGCCGGAGGGATTGCGGTTTCTGGATGCCGGGTCGTTCGGAGCGATGCGGCGGTTTCCGGCGGATATGGCCCGCTCGGACATGGACCCCGCCACCCTGTTCGACCAGCCCCTGCCGCGCCTGTACGAGGAGGGCTGGAGCGCGTGGTTCCGGTGACTACGCCTCTTCGAGCGTCTCGACCCGGCGGGTCGGATCGGCCCGGGCGCTGACCACGACCGTCATCAGGTCCGCAACCTGGTCGAAACGGGCGTTCATGTCATCGGACAAGGCATCGATCCGCTCGCTCAACTCGCCCCGCATTTCGCGCAGGATGGACAGAACGAGATTTTCGTTTCTTCGATCATCGAAAAATCCTTGGTAACCACCCTATCACGAACCGTATAACGGAAGATATTCCTTTTCGATTTCAGACCCTTCCATCATCGCCCGCGCCCGGCGCAGGTCGGCGACCAGGGTTTCGTGCAGGGCCGCTGCCTCGCCCGGATCGTCCTGGCGCAGGATCGCCGCCGGGTGCACCGTCGCCAGCCCCGCGCGCCCGTCGAAGCAGTCGAACCCCGCTTGCCGCGCCTCGCCCACCGGAATCGCGCGGCCCGCCAGCGCGCGGATCGCGGTGGCGCCCATGGCGAGCGTGACCTTCGGCTTGACCAGCGTGCGCTCGGCCTTCAGCCACCAGCGGCACTGGTCGATATGGCTGATCTTCGGCGATTGGTGAAGGCGCTTCTTGCCCTTGGGGGTAAAGCGGAAATGCTTGACGGCATTGGTGACGTAGAGGTCGGCGCGGGACAGTCCCGCCTCGGCCAGCGCCGCGTCGAACACCTCGCCCGCCGGTCCGATGAAGGGGCGGCCCGCGATATCCTCGCGGTCGCCGGGCTGCTCGCCCACCACCATCAGCGGCGCGTCGAGCGACCCCTCGCCGAACACCGTCTGGGTCGCGTGGCAGGCATGGTCGCACAATGCGCAGCCTGCCGCATCCCGGCGGAGCGCCGCCAGCGCATCGCCCGGGGGCAGGTCGGGTTCGGTGAAGGCGTATTCGGCCAGCCGTTTGGGCGCGGTCGGGGCGGCCTCGACCATGCCCGCCGTGCTCTTCTGCGCGTCGGCGATCAGGGGGGCGATCAGCTCGGCCTCGGGCAGGTTCTTCCAGTACTTCTTCGGCATCTCGGCCCCCATCGCCTTGATCTTCAGGCGCGCGGGGTTGAAGATGGCGGCGTAATAGGTGCGCCACAGATCTTCGAGCGCATCGTCGTCCGGGGCCTGCGCCGCCGTCGCGCCGGGGCCGAAGCGCACCTCGCTGCGGTCGTAATGGGCGGAGCGGTCGGGGGTGAGGATCGACCAGTTCATGTTGGCGAAGCGGCGCATGAAGAAGGGCGCGTTCTCCTCGACGATGCGGTGCTCCGGCTCGAACCACGCGACGAAGGTGTCCGCCTCGCCCTTCACCGCACGGAACCGCACGAAGGCGCGCATCTTGTGCCGGTCCCGGCTGACGGATTTGACCAGCGCGTCCAGCCGGATCACGTCGTCGTCGATGGCGTTCGAGAGCAGATCCGGCGCATCCTGCATGCGGTGGATGATGCGGTAGAGCAGGCCGAATCGCCCGATATCGCGGTTGCACAGCGCCAGCTTCGCATCCGCGAGAAAGCGTTTGGAGACGCGCGGCTTGTATTTCGGGTCGCTCGGCGGGGCGGGCGCGTCGAGGATGGCGAACAGGCTGTCCTGCGCCGCGCCCACCTGCCACGTCACGTCCTCGGGGCGCACGCCATCGTACAGCAGCGCCCGGGCATGGCCGCGCCACCCCTCGAAATCCGTCTCCGATTCCAGCCGGGCGATGCGCATGGCCTAGAACGCCAGCGCCAGTTGCTGCGGTTTCGGGGCAAGGTCGGCGCGCAGGCCCGCACGGTCCAGCAGGGTCGTGGGGCGCCAGTCGGCGGTTTCGATGAAGGGGCGTATCTTCCTGATATTGCGGCACAGCTTGCCGATATCCTCCAGCCGCAGACGGGCGTGGCGGCGGGCGGCGATGATCCTGTGGACGGATTTCTCGCCCAGCCCCGGGATCTTCAGCAGTTGCTCCTTCGCCCCCCGGTTCACGTCGACGGGGAAGAGGTCGCGCCGCTGCAAGGCCCAGGACAGTTTCGGGTCGATATCGAGCGGCAGCATCCCCCCCTCCATCGCCGTATCCAGATCGTCGAGGCCAAAACCGTAGAACCGCCACAGCCAGTCCGCCTGATACACCCGGTGCTCGCGCATCAGGGGCGGGCGTTGCAGGGGCAGGTCCTTCGACGCATCGGGGATGGGGCTGAAGGCGGAGTAGTAGACGCGCTTCAGGCGGTACGAGCCGTAGAGATCGGCGGAGGAGCGCAAAACCTGCGAATCCGACGACCCGTCGGCCCCGAGGATCATCTGGGTCGACTGCCCGGCAGGGGCGAATTTCGGGGCGGTCCTGATGCTGCGCCGCTCCTCCTTCCACCCGTCGATCTGTTCGCGGGTCGTGGCCATGGCGGCGCGGATGCGATTCGCGTCCTTTTCGGGGGCGAACCTGTCCAGCCCCGCGCGGGTCGGCAATTCGACGTTGATCGACACGCGGTCGGCCAGGATTCCCGCCTCGCGCAGCAGGTCGGGATCGGCATCGGGGATGGTCTTCAGGTGGATGTATCCGCGAAAATCCTCGCGGTGGCGCAGGATGCGGGCCACCTCGACCAGTTGCTCCATCGTATAGTCGGGCGAGCGGATGATGCCGGAGGAGAGGAACAACCCCTCGATGTAGTTGCGCTTGTAGAAATCGAGCGTCAGGGTCGCCAGTTCCTCGGGCGTGAAGCGGGCGCGCTGGACGTTCGAACTGATGCGGTTCACGCAGAACCGGCAGTCGAACATGCAGTAATTCGTCATCAGCACCTTCAGCAGCGAGATGCAGCGGCCATCCGGCGCGTAGGAATGGCAGATGCCCATCCCCTCGGACGACCCGACCCCCTTGCCCCCCCGCGAATCGCGGTTGGTCGAGCCGCTGGACGAGCAGGAGGCATCGTACTTGGCGGCATCCGCGAGGATCTTCAGCTTTCCGAGTCGGTCGAGCGCAGGCATATCCGGGTTCCCGTTTCTGAACGAAGAAGGAACATGTTATCGGACAAAATGTCAACACCCCCCGTGCCGCAGTCCCGGCACGGAATGCCGACGCGCGGGATATCTCCCCCTCGGGATCGAAACCCGATCCGACGTCCTCGCGGGATCGCGCGCCGATGTCCTACACGTCTGTTGACAAGCCGGTAACGAACAGGGTGCATAGACCGTTCATGACACGCAACCTCGCCCCCGTCCTCGCCCTGCTCTTCGGATCGGCCTTCCTGCTCTTCGCGGGGGGGATCAATGCGCTGATCCTGCCGGTGCGGGGGTCGGCGGAGGGGTTCTCGGCCTTTTCGCTCGGCCTGCTGGGTACGGGATGGGCGGCGGGGTTCATCGCCGGGTGCCTGCTGGTGCCGCGTCTGGTGGCGCGGGTCGGGCATATCCGGGCTTTCAGCGTCATGGCGGCCTGTGCGGCGATGGCGATGCTGGCCTCGCTGCTGGTGATGTCGCCCGTCGCGTGGATACCGCTGCGCGCGGTCACGGGGTTCTGCTTCGCGGGCGGGGCGATGATCGTCGAGAGCTGGCTGAGCGAGCGGGCCGATGCCGCCTCGCGCGGGCGCATCTTCGGCATCTATACCATGGTGAATCTCGGTGCCTCGACCGCCGGGCAGATGCTGCTGACGCTGGGGGATGCGACCGGGTTCCTGTTCTTCGTCCTCGGGGCGATGTTCTACTGCCTCGCGCTGATCCCCACGGCGGTGACGGGGACGCAATCGCCGAAACCGCTGGTATCGGTGAGGCTGGATATCGGCGCGCTGTGGCGCAACTCGCCGGTCGCCGTGTTCGGCGTCGCGATGATCGGGGTGTCGAACTCGGCCTTCGGCACGCTGTCGGCGGTGTATGCGGACCGGGCCGGGCTGGCGCTGACGACCGTGGCGCTCTTTGCCAGCGTGCCGATCCTGGCCGGAGCCGTCGCGCAGATCCCCGTGGGCGCGCTGTCCGACCGGATGGACCGGCGCAAGGTGCTGCTGATGATCTCGGCCGTGGCGCTGGGGGCCGATCTGGTCTTCCTGCTGGTCGAGCCGGAGGGGGCCGCGCTCAACCTGGCGGTCGCCGCCGTGTTCGGCGCGGCGATCTTCGCGATGTACCCGGTCATCATCGCCCATGCCAGCGACCACGCCGCCGAGGGGACCGCGATCCAGACGAGCGGGGGCCTCCTGATGGTCTACGGCGTCGGGGGCATCGTCGGGCCGCTGGTCGCCGGGGCCTTGATGAGCACGATGGGCAAATCGGGGCTGTTCCTGACCTCGATCACCGCCCATGCCCTGCTGATCAACTTCACCATCTGGCGGATATACGCCCGCGCGCCGGTCGCCGATGCCGAGAAGGGCGACTTCATCGCCATGCCGTCGGGCCGGGGCAGCACGCCCGAGACGAACGCGCTGGCCACCCGCAGCGACCCGCCGCAGCCGACTTCCCGGGACGAACCCGCTTCGCTTCGCGGCCGGGATGCGGTAGACTGACCCCATGACAGCCCTGCTGAAGATCGACGACCACGATTTCGCCCCGCCCCTGCTGACGGGGGCCGACGTGATGACCATGACCCGCGCGGGGATATTGCCCGAGGGGCGCGGCTACGAACTGATCGAGGGGGTCCTGGTCAAGATGGCTTCGCAATACGGACCCCATGTGGGTATGGTGTCGAAAGTCGTGCGGCACCTGAATCGCACGCTCCCCGATGAATACGACGTGAGCATCGGCGGCAGCATCTTTCTCTCTCGATCGGTGATGCTGGAGCCGGATATCTGCATCTTTGCGGCGGGAATGGCGAGCCATGACGTGCGCGGACCGGATATCGCCCTCGCCATCGAAGTGTCGGACAGTTCGCGCCTGTACGATCTGGGCAAGAAGGCCGCGCTCTATGCCGCCCACGGGGTGCGCGATTACTGGGTGATCGACCTGAACGGCGCGGTCCTGTACCGCCATGCGGACCCCGCCCCCGGGGGGTATCCCGCGCCCGAGGCGATTCCCTTCGGCCAGCCCGTGCCGCTGCCCTTCATCGACGAAATCGCGCTGACGCTGTAGCGCCGTGACGCGGGCCGGTGACATCGCGCGCCCCCAGACTATATTTGACGCGAGGCCCGCCCCGCGCGATTGTGCGGGCAGTCCTTCCCGTCGTCATCCCGCGAGGTTCCCCATGCGATTCGAGGCTCCCGAAACCGTCGAGGCAGCGGTCGCGCTGCTGGCCGGGGAGGCCGGCACCGCCTTTCCGCTGTCGGGCGGCACCGACCTGCTGGTCCAGATGCGCTCGGGCCGGATCGCGCCCGATCTGGTGGTCGATACCAAGCGCATCGCGTCGATGCGGACGATCGTGTTCGACGGCGGCTGGCGCATCGGCGCGGCGGTATCGGGGGCCGAGATCAACGAACATGCGGCGTTGGTGGCCGACTGGCCGGGCCTGGCGGAGGCGGCGAATCTGGTCGGTTCGACCCAGGTGGCCGGGCGCGCGACGCTGGCGGGCAACCTGTGCAATTCCTCCCCCGCCGCCGATACCGTGCCGATCATGGCCGCCGCCCGGGCCACCGCACGCATCCACGGCCCGGACGGCACGCGCGAGGTTCCGGTCGAGGATATCCCCGTGGGGGTCGGCAAAAACTCGCTGGCGAAGGGCGAGATGGTCGAATCGATCCTGCTGCCCGAGCGCCCGCGCCGGTCCTCCGACTGCTACCTGCGCTTCATTCCGCGCACCGAGATGGATATCGCCGTGGTCGGCGTCGGGGTCAGCCTGACGCTGGATGCCGAGGGTCGGGTCGAGTTCGCGCGCCTCGCGCTGGGGGCGGTGGCCCCGACGGTCGTGATCGTGGACACGCAGGCGATTCTCGGCACCGAACTGGACGAGGCCGCGCTCGATGCCCTGGCCGCCGCCGCATCGGATGCCTGCAACCCCATCGACGACAAGCGCGGCACGGTCGCGTTCCGCACCGAGGTCGCGGGCACGCTGGCCCGCCGCGCCGCCCGCATCGCCTATGACCGTGCGAAGGAAAAAGCATGAGTTCGATCCACGTCACTGCCGCCGTCAACGGCGACCCCGTCGAATTCCTGTGCCAGCCGGAGGAGACGCTGCTGGACGTGCTGCGCGACCGCCTCGGCCTGACCGGCACCAAGGAGGGCTGCGGCACGGGCGATTGCGGCTCGTGTTCGGTCACGCTCGACGGGCGGCTGGTCTGCGCGTGTCTGGTGATGGGGGCCGAGGCCGAGGGCCGCCAGATCGGCACCATCGAGGGCATGGCCGATGGCGAGACACTGCACCCGCTGCAACAGAAATTCCTCGACCACGCCGCCCTGCAATGCGGCATCTGCACCCCCGGCTTCCTGATCGCCGCCAAGGCATTGCTGGAAAAGAACGACAACCCGACCGAGGAGGAGGTGCGCTACTGGCTGGCCGGGAATCTCTGCCGCTGCACCGGCTACGACAAGATCATCCGCGCGGTCATGGACACCGCCGAAGACATGAGGAAATCCAATGCCTGAATGGGAAACTTGATCGAATGATATCAGACATTCCTTATAGTTCTGAAGAAATATTGTTGGACAATGTTGCCAAAATAAAAAGCATGCTCATCATTCTTTGGAATGGTGGAGGATTTGACGACAAATATTATCAAGACACTAAAAGAGTTTTAATTCACGATCAAAAAACTAAAGAACTCCTTCCTCTATGGCTATTATCAAGCTTTGACGGTCCAAGCCTCTATGCACATTTTGAGTCGTTAGATTTGCCTATCAATGTAGTGCATTCATACATTGCGAGAGAGTTAGATCCTGCAATGCAGTATCTGTTGGATGCGATAACGGAATACAATATTGAAATAAATAGCGCCTTAAATAGCTTCGATGGTCACAACATACATATCGTTTGGAAAAAAGTCTTACAGAGAAGAAATGACGATCCAGAAGGTGCAATCACTGCGGCAAGAACTCTGGTTGAAGAGTTATGCAAACACATTTTAGATGATCTTAAAGTTGAATATGATGACAAAAGTGATTTACCAAAATTGTATGGTCATTGCGCTAAGTCTCTTAATCTTGGTCCATCTCAACATACTGAGCAACAATTCAAACAGATTCTAGGGGGTTGCCAGTCGGTTGTAGAAGGTATTGGTAGCTTGAGAAATAAGTTAAGCGATGCGCACGGCGGTGGCAGGAGCAGAGTCAAACCTGCACCACGACATGCCGCACTTACAGTGAATTTAGCTGGCTCAATGGCGATGTTTTTAATTGAAACATTCCAAGCGCGAAAAGACGAAGGCTTAGGAGAAGATCATGCCTCTTGATACAGGTCACGACGCTCGCACCTACAAGATCGTCGGCCAGCGCCCCGAGCGTCCCGACGGCGTCGACAAGGTCACGGGCCGGGCGCGCTTCGGGGCGGACATGACGGCGCCGGGGATGTTGTGGGGCGTGATGCTGCGCAGTCCCCATGCCCATGCGCGGATCGTGAAGATCGATGCGAGCAGGGCCGAGGCGCTGCCCGGGGTGCATTCCGTCGTCACCCGCGCCGACTTCCCCAAGGAGTCGGGCGGCAATGACGACGTGCTGGACCACTGCATCGCGGGCGAGAAGGCGCTGTATGACGGCCACGGCATCGCCGCCGTCGCCGCCACCAGCCGCGCCCTCGCCCGCCGCGCCGCCGCGCTGATCGAAGTCGAGTACGAGGTCCTGCCCCATGTTACCGACGTGGACGCGGCCATCGAACCCGGCGCGCCGATCATCCGCGCGGGCCTGCGCACATCCGGCGATCCGGACGCGGCGGATGCCGATACCAATATCGCCTCGCGCCACGAATTCGGCCATGGCGATGTCGATGCGGGCTTTGCGCAGGCCGACGTGATCGTCGAGCGCAGCTTTACCACCGGGGCCTCGCACCAGGGCTATATCGAGCCGCATGCCTGCCTCGCGACCCTCAATTCCGGGGGTCAGGGCGAGATCTGGTGCTGTACGCAGGGGCATTTCGCCGTGCGCAATACCTGCGCGGCGATCATGGGGATCGAGGCGTCGCAACTGCGCGTGACGGCTTCCGAGATCGGCGGGGGCTTCGGCGGCAAGACGACCGTGTTCCTCGAACCCGTCGCGCTGGCCCTGTCGCGCAAGTCGGGCCGCCCGGTCAAGATGGTGATGGACCGCGAAGACGTGTTCCGCGCCTCCGGCCCCACCTCCTCCTCCTCCATCGACGTGAAGATCGGCGCGACGAAGGACGGGCGCATCGTGGCCGCCGACGCGACCCTGCGCTACCAGGGCGGGGCCTATCCCGGCTCGCCGGTCGATATGGGGTCGATGAGCGCGTTTGCCTGCTACGACATGCCCAACGTGCGCACGGTCGGCTACGACGTGCTGTGCAACCGCCCGAAACAGGCCGCCTACCGCGCCCCCGGCGCGCCCATGGCGGCGTTCGCGGTGGAGAGCGTGATCGACGATCTGGCCCGCGAATTAAGGATCGACGTGCTCGATTTCCGCATCCGGAACGCGGCGAAGGACGGCACGCAATCCTCCTACGGCCCGAAATACGACCAGATCGGGTTGCTGCCGACGCTGGAAGCGGCCAAGGCCCATCCCCACTGGACCGCCCCGCTGAAACCGGGCGAGGGCCGGGGCATTGCCTGCGGGTTCTGGTTCAACTTCGGGGGCGAGACCTGCGTGTCGCTGAATATCAATGTCGACGGCACGGTCGGGTTGTCGGTCGGTACGCCGGACATCGGCGGCTCGCGCGCGTCGATGTGCCAGATGGCGGCGGAGGAGCTGGGCATTCCGTATGCCGATATCCGCACCATCGTCGCCGATACCGCCGCGCTGGGCTATAACGACGTGACGGATGGCAGCCGCGTGACTTTTGCCACCGGGCTGGCCACGATCCAGGCGGCGCGCGAGGCCATCGGCAAGCTCTGCGACCGTGCCGCGCAACTCTGGGGCATCCCCGCCGAGGCGGTCGAGTGGCGGAGCGGTGCCGCCCACCCCGCCGGGCCGAATGCAGGCAAGTTCGCGCCCATGACTCTTGCGGAAATCGCCGCAAAGGGGGCCGAGACCGGCGGACCCATCGCGGGGCATTGCGAGGTGAATGCCGACGGCGCGGGGGTCAGCTTCGGCACCCATATCGCCGATGTCGCCGTCGATCCCGGCACCGGGCGCACGACCGTCACGCGCTATACGGTGATTCAGGACGCGGGCAAGGCCGTGCATCCCGCCTATGTCGAGGGGCAGTTCCAGGGCGGCGCGGCGCAGGGCATCGGCTGGGCGCTGAACGAGGAATATATCTACGACGACGAGGGGCATCTGCTGAATGCCGGGTTCCTCGATTACCGCATTCCCGTCGCCTCCGACCTGCCGATGATCGACACGCAGATTCTGGAGATCCCCAATCCCGGCCATCCCTATGGCGTGCGCGGCGTGGGCGAGACGCCCATCGTCCCGCCCCTGCCCACCATCGCCAATGCCATCCGGGATGCGGCGGGTGTGCGCATGACCCACGCGCCGATGTCGCCGCCCCGGGTTCTGGCGGCGCTGAAGGCGTGAAAGTCGCCCTCTGGGGTTCGCTGCGCCCCTATGCCGGGGGCGTGGCGGCGGTGGAGCTGGAGGCAGGTACCATCCGCGAGTTGCTCGCCGCGCTGGTAGCGGCACATCCGGGCGTCGCGCCGTTCCTGGAAAGCGGCATCGCGGTGTCGATCGACGGGGTGGTGTACCAGAACTCCCCCGGCCAGACGATCCCGGCGGGGGCGGAGGTGTACCTGCTGCCGCGCCTGCGCGGGGGCTGACGGCGGGGGCGGTTCGTGATAAGGTGATTGCATGAGCACAGCCGCCCGCAAATCCGGTGTTACCTATCGTGACGTTCTGAACGCGCCGAAGGGCGTGACGACGGAGATCATCGACGGCGAACTCTACATGCAGGCCCGCCCGACGAGCCTGCATTCCGAAGCCATCGGGGCCATCGGCGAACTGCTTCGACCGTCCTTCCAGCGAGGACGCGGCGGGCCGGGCGGCTGGTGGATTCAGATAGAACCCCAAGTCAGTTTCGAGGACCGCGACTGGCGCACCCTCGTCCCCGATCTCGCCGGGTGGCGCAAGGAGCGGGTGCCGAAGCTGCCGGACGGCTATTTCGAGGTGGTTCCGGACTGGGTCTGCGAGGTTCTCTCCCCCTCCACCCGCCTGCATGACCGCAACGTGAAGGCGCAGGTCTATGCCGAGGAGGGCGTCCAGCACCTGTGGCTGGTCGACCCGGCCCATCGCACGCTCGACTGTCTGGAAAACGTCGGCGGCAAGTGGGCCGAGCGCGGGCAGTTCGAGGGGGCGGCGGATGTGGCGGCCCCCCCGTTCGATGCGGTGCCTTTCGATCTGGCGGATCTGTGGCCGCCGGACTGATCCACCCGAACCATGCCTCACGGTGAGGCGGCCCGTTTCGCGGCATCGAAGGCGGCGCGGCGGCTGGCGATCTCCTCCGCCGACAGCAGCGCGGCATTCGAGTAATCGCGTTTCCACGCCCCGCGCCCCGGCCACACCTGCGGCGAGCGCCATGTGGTGCGCGGCCCCCGCGCCGTGGCCAGCAGCAGCGTCGCCATCCGCGCGCTCGCCAGTTGCGCCCCCGGATCGTGGGGCAGGCCCGCGCCATTGCCGAGGGGAAAGTCGCTGAACAGCAGGCGCGGCACGCCGATATACTCGGTCAGATCCAGCGCACAGCCCATGATCACGGTCGCGATCCCCGCCGCCTCCAGCGCATGGGCGGCAAGGGCGCAGGATTGGTGGCACACGGGGCAATTCGGCACCAGCACGACCCCGTCCACCCCATCCGCCAGGCACCGCGCGACGATCTCCGGCGCGTCGACTTGCGCCGAGACCCTCTGCGAGCGGTTGGTCGGCAGGCCGTGATAGCGGGGCGCGACCGCGCCGATCTCCCCCGCTGCCGCCAGCCGACGCAGCGCGCGCAGCGGAAACCAGCTCGCCGGGTCGGTCGCGGTGGTGTGGTCGCGGTCGATGGCGATATGGGCGATGCGCAGGTCGGGGTCGGCGGCGGTACCGTCCGAATACACCGCGTGGAATTTCGCCGCCCCGTTATACGCCGCCCCCGGGCCTTGCTCCCCTTTGGCCGGATCGTGGCGCACGGCGGTCGTGACGAGGGCGATGCGGGCCGCGCGCAACGGCTTGCGCAGGGGCGCGAACGGCACCGCGCCGAAGCGCGCCCAGCGATACGGCTCGCCATAGCCGAGGGCGGCGTAGTAGTCGTGGATGCGGGCGAGGTAGGGGAGCGGGGCGTCCATGGGGCGATCCTAACCCGGACGGGGCCTCCGCCGCCAGATCGACTGTTTTGCCTATCCCCCTGCCCCGCGAATGCGCTATCCTGCCCCCCATGCCCGACCCTCTCCCCCTCGAATGGCGTCTCTCCGATACCCCGGTGCCGTATGCGGAGGCCCTCGCCTTCATGGATGCGCGCGCGGCGGCGATTCGCGCGGGGACGGCCCCCGAATGCGTCTGGCTCCTGGAGCATCCGCCCCTCTACACCGGCGGCACCAGCGCCGATGCCGCCGACCTGCTGGATGCGGGGCGGTTCGAGGTGCATCGGAGCGGGCGGGGCGGTGAATACACCTATCACGGGCCGGGCCAGCGGGTCGGCTACGTTATGCTTGACCTGCAGGCGCGGGGCGGGGATGTGCGTGCCTATGTGCGCGATCTGGAGGAGTGGATCATCCGCACGCTGGCGCATTTCACCGTGACCGGAGAGCGGCGCGCGGGCCGTGCAGGCGTCTGGGTGCGCCGCACCGACAAGGGGGCGGCGGCGCGCGAGGACAAGGTCGCGGCGCTGGGCGTGCGGGTGCGGCGGTGGGTGTCGCTGCACGGCATCGCGCTGAATGTCGAGCCGGATCTGTCGCATTATGACGGCATCGTCCCCTGCGGCATCGCCGACCACGGTGTGACCAGCCTGTTCGATCTGGGCGTCACCGCCACGATGGCCGAGGTGGACATGGCCCTGCGCGCCGAATTCGACGCGGTTTTCATCCGGAAGACCGCCTCCACCCGGCAGATCACCGCATGACCCGCCGGAAAACCCCGCCCCTCGCCGCCGAGGCCCGCGCCGACGCCCTCGCCCCCCTGCTCGCGACGGGCTGGGCGATGACCCCGGGGCGCGATGCGATCCGCAAGGAGTACGAGTTCAAGAACTTCGTCGAGGCGTTCGGCTGGATGACCCGCGCTGCCCTGCATGCCGAAAAGCTGGATCACCATCCCGAGTGGTCGAATGTGTGGAACCGGGTCGACGTGACCCTGATCACCCATGATTGCGACGGTCTCAGCGACCTGGATATCCGCCTTGCCAAACGCCTGGACGCCCTCGCGCAATCATGAACCTGCCGCACCGCCGCCCCAATCCCGCGCAAGGGTGCATCCCATGAAAAAAGCAACCGCTCTCCTCGCCGCCCTGCTCGTCATCACGCCTGCCGTATCGGGGCCTGCCGTGGCGGGGGAGAGGCTGAAATACTCCACCACCGTTTCGGGCATCCCGCTGGGGTCGGCGAAGATCACGGTGGACGGGACCGCGCCGGACTATACCGTGCGGGCGTCGTTCAAGATGATCCCGATCCTGCGCCAGATCCTCAATGGCGATGCCGAGGCGCGGGCCGACGGGCAGATCGTCGGCGGGCGGCACCTGCCCCGCCAATCGGTCTTTCGCTACGAGGATCGGGGAGGCGACAAGCGCACCACCATCACCTTCGATGCGGCGGGAATCCCGGTCGATCTGGATGCGAAGCCGCCCATCAAGCCGCGCTCCTACCGCATGACGCTGGGCGAGGCGGCGGGCGCGGTCGATCCCGCCACCGCCGCCGCCGTGCTGATGGCCCCGCGCGTGCAGCCATGCCGGCTCTCCTTCGACGTGTTCGACGGCAAGAAGCGCCACCGCATCTCGCTGACCGGCCAGCAGGCGGCGACGCAGGGCGGGGTGGTCACGTGCGCGGGCCTGTACGAGCGGGTGAACGGCTTCAAGGACAAGTACATGACCCCCGAGCGCCGCACCTGGCCTTTCGTCGCGCAGTTGATCCGGCGGGGGGGGAGCTGGGTTCCGCTGAAGATCACCGCCGATACGAAATTCGGCCCCGCGAGCGTGAAACTGAAGCGATGAGGCGGCTGACGCTTTCGGATGCTCTCCGATATGAAACGATCCTGCCGGATTAAAGGCTCGTTAAGGTTTCACATCCTAACTCTTCCGCAGGAGCGACGCTCCATCATGCAACGGGAGAGAAACGATGGGTCTGGGTGATATGCTCGGCGGTCTGGGCGGTGTCGGTGACATCATGGGTAAACTGAGCGAGAACGGCATCGACGCCTCCGCGATCGAGGGGCTGGATGCGGAGGGTGTGAAATCCCTGCTGGCCGACAAGGGCATCGACCTGTCGATGCTGGAGGGTCTCGGCCTCTCGATGGACGACATCATGGCGAAGATCACCGGCAAATAAGCCGACCGCCTCCCCGGCCCCCGATTCGGGGCGGGGAGGCACTGCGCCCTTGCGCGGGCGCGGGCCTTGCGCCACGCTGCGCCCTCGATCGCGCAGGGGGAAAGCCGCATGGAAACCGTATCGACCAATGCCAGCTTCGGCGGCACGCAGGGCGTCTACAGCCATGCTTCGGAGGCCTGCGCCTGCGACATGACCTTTGCGGTCTATACCCCGCCCCGGGCGGCGGACGGCCCGGTTCCGGTGCTGGTCTACCTGTCCGGCCTGACCTGCACCCATGCCAATGCGATGGACAAGGCGGGCGCGCAACGGGCCGCCGCCGAGCACGGGGTCGCCGTCGTCTTTCCCGATACCTCGCCGCGCGGGGACCACGTGGCCGATGACGAGGCGTATGATCTGGGCAAGGGGGCCGGGTTCTACGTCGATGCCACCCGTGACCCGTGGGCGCCGCACTACTCGATGCTGACCTATGTGCGCGACGAGTTGCCCACCCTGCTGCGTGCCGGATTCGACCGTCTCGATCTGGATCGCTGTGGCATTACGGGACACTCGATGGGCGGGCATGGCGCGCTGACCATCGCCCTGACCAACCCGGAGAAATACCGCTCCGTTTCCGCCTTCGCCCCCATCTGCAACCCCCACGATTCCGACTGGGGGCGCAAGCAGTTGACCGCCTATCTCGGCGAGGACGAGGGCGCGTGGGACGATACCGATGCGTCGAAACTGGTGCGGGACAAGGGTTGGCACGGCGAGATTCTGGTCGATCAGGGCGATGCGGACACCTTCCTGGACCTGCTGAAGACCCGGAGCCTGATCGACGCCTGCGCCGACCGGGGCCAGAATGCCACGATCACCATGCGCCCGGGCTACGACCACAGCTATCACTTCGTCTCGACGTTCATCCCCGATCATGTCGCGTTTCATGCGAGGGAACTGGGGTAGCGGAACACTGCCCCTGCCCCGGGCAACGACCCGGGGCCTCGCAGAACGCGATACGGCCCATCGAGGCCCCGGGTCGATGCCCGGGGCAGAGCGGTACTTTTTCTGCCTCCCCACCCAATCCTGAACATCGTATGACTGAAAAGCATGGGTTCCATGCGCTCAGCGCATACCGGCATTGCACCATGGAGGGGTTCCGGCGGCCCGTTCCGTGCTTATCTTTGTTGCACCGCAGCAAAGGAATCCCCGTCATGAGCTTCTACGAACTCGACCGCCCCGCCGCCCCCGCCCCCGGCATCGTCGACCGCCTCGGCGCGGTCGTCGCCAGAGGCTTCGCCTCCGTCCGCAATGCCGGCCGCAGCGCCATGCACTCGCTCGCCTATGCCCGGATGATGCAGGTGATGCACGCGATGGACGATGAAACCCTCGCCCGCATCGGCATCACCCGCGCGCAGATCCCCGCGCATGTCGACCGGTGCCTGACCCGCATCCCCTCGATCTAGGCCGGGGCGACGCCGGTTAACTATGCCCTTGCGGCAAGGTTGGTTTGCCGACATCCCGACTACAGACCCGGCCTTCATCGGCTATTTATGTTGCAGTGCAATAGTGCTGCACGACCCCGTAACCGACCCGATCGCCGGGTCGCAAAAAGGACAAGACCCATGAGCTTCTACGAACTCGACCGCCCCGTCGCCGCCCCCTCCGCCACCCTGCTCGACGCCATGCGGGCAAAGCTTCAGGGCATCGGCACCTGGTTCGCGCGCGGTTATGCGTCGATGAACGAAAGCCGCCTGCGTTCGGCACTCTACAGCCTGGATGACACCCATCTCGACATGATCGGCATCACCCGCGCCGAAATCCCGGCCTATACGCGCAAATGCCTCGAAACCGGCAAATGATCCGCGCCGCCGCCTGACCGCGCCTTCCCCGCGCGGTCAGGACAGATCGACGAGGATACAGCCCTTGCGGTCGCCATTCTCCACCGCCTCGTGCGCCTCGGCCACCTGCTCCAGCGCATATGTCCCGGCGATGCTGTGCCTCAGCGTTCCGCGTGACAGCGCGTTATCCAGATACGCGACCCCCGCCGCCCGGGGAGCATCGGGCAGCAGATAGACCAGTTCCGTGCGCAGCGTCACCCGCTTGAACATCAGCGCATAGAACGGCAGCACCGGTTCGCGCACCGCCGCCGAGCCGTAGGCGACGATGGTCCCGTTGGGCCGGATCACCTGCGCCAGCGCCTCGATATTCGACCCGAATTCCAGATCGACGGCGTGGTCGATGCCGTAGCCGTCGGTCATTGCCAGAATGGTCCTCGCCACATCGTCGTTTCGATAGTTGATGATGTAATCGGCCCCGGCATCGCGCGCATAGGCGGCCTTTTCCTCGCTGCTGACGGTGGTCAGCACCCGCGCGCCCGCCTGCGCCGCCATCTGGATCGCATAGAACGATACGGCCCCGGCCCCGCCCGTGACCAGCACGGTCCTGCCCCGGAGCGACCCTTCGCCGAACAGGCACGCATGGGCCGTCATCGCCGGAATGCCGAGGCACGCGCCGACTTCGAAACTGGCCGCATCCGGCAGCGGCACGGCCTGCGCCTCGGGCAGGGCGATGAGTTCGGCACAGGTGCCGAGCGCCCGCTGCCACTGTCCGTTCCACAGCCAGACCCGCTGGCCCGCGCGCCCCGCATCGACCCCCTCGCCCACCGCCTCGATCACCCCCGCCCCGTCGCTATGCGGCACGATGCGGGGCCAGCCGATGCCGTCGACCCCGGGCCGCCCGCCCGCGCGCAGCTTGACGTCGGACGGATGCACGCTGGAGACGGCGACGCGCACCAGCACCTCGCCCGGCCCGGCCACCGGATCGGGCATCTCGCTCACCGTCAGCACGTCGCGCGCTGCCCCGGCCCGTTCGTAGAACGCCGCCCTCACAGCGACCAGCCGCCGTCGATCACGTGTTCGCCGCCCGTCACGAAGCCGCTTTCGTCCGAGGCCAGATACACCGCCAGCAGGGCGATCTCCTCCGGCTGGGCGATGCGGCCCATGGGTTGCCGCGCGATGAAGGCGGCGCGCGCCTCCTCGTAAGTGCCGGGCATCGCGTGCATGCGCTCCTCCAGCGAGGGCG
>ENA-ORXC01000280-ORXC01000280.1-marine-metagenome-genome-assembly--contig:-NODE-280-length-40353-cov-4.177351_pt1 | contig 40353 bp, 38 predicted proteins | sample MGYA00237865_ERZ511478 | MGnify/ENA metagenome assembly ERZ511478
CATGTATTAGGCACGCCGCCAGCGTTCATCCTGAGCCAGGATCAAACTCTCCGAAGAAATGTTTGACTTGCTCAATTCAAAAATAAAAATTAACGTTGACGTTTGTCGCTTTGTTCAGTTTTCAAAGTTCAATCGCCGCCCTTAAGCGACTTCATTATCTTATCAAGTTATCAACGTAATGTCAACAACTTTTTAAAATTCTTTTTTTAGCTTCGTTGTTAAGAGTATGTCTCAACGACGCTTTATAATAATATAACGCTTTGCATATAAAGTCAATATGTTTCAAGAAGAAAAATGATTTTTTTCTCTTGTTTAATTTCTTCCCTTATCGAGAAGTAGTTAAACGTAAATAAACTAAATTTTCTAATTTTTCATTTGTAATCTACATTTGTAATCTATATTAAAAAAGAAGCCCTTCACAAAAAGAGCTTCTTTCTTATCTTACTGATTAAGGTAAATAACGACGTGCACCTGCATACTCTTCAATATATCCCTTCGTATTTAAAGGAATAATCTCTACTGTCCGCTCGGAGTTCGGCGAATGAATCATCATGCCATCTCCAGCATACATTGCTACATGGTGGACGCTTCCTTTTCCTTGGTTATAGGCAAAGAACAATAAGTCTCCAGGTTGAAGGTTGTTCATATCTACTGGTTTCCCTGCTCGAGACTGTGGCCCTGAGTCACGCGGAATCGTAATACCATGGGATTGGTACATCGTAAACGTAAATCCAGAGCAGTCAAATCCAAAACCACTCATGCCAGCCCATAAATATGGAAGATTTAAAAATGCCTTTCCACTTTCAACAAGCTCCGTCCCAGTTGGTACAGGAATATCTTTTTGAGACGCGTAGATTTTTCCTGTTTTTGCAGAAATCCATGCTGTCTTTCCATTTGGTTTTAATACTTTATATGCACTCTTTGACTTTGCCAAAAGAGGTAAGCGCGTGTTATAGCTAACTTCAATGCCTTTCTTTTTTAAAGAAGGCGAATGATATAAATAAGTAGTCGGAGCCGTCACCATTACAAAAGGCTTCTTTGCATACTGTTCGTACCTTTTGCTATAGGTTAATTGTTTAGTAGGCATCCATCCGGGATATCCTAATTCATTTCGAGAAGTAGGCTGTCCGTCTACAGCTACTTTGACCCAGTCTCCTTGTTCGTCTAAAACCGTTACTTTGTTTCCATATAACGCTTGTGTCTCGAGCATTCCATCGCTAGATAACTGCTGCTTTTGTTTCAAATTCATCGATGTGGTCCACTTTTTCATATCTACAGGATTAGTAGCTGACGGAGCGTCCACTTCACGCAAGATGTTTGGTGCTGTCCACAGAGTAGCTGCTGCGACATCTATATAAGCAGTTTCTTTTTCTTCAGAAGCATGAACAGAAGGAACTGCACTGACCCCAAATGTAGCTACAATAACTGTTGTTGCCGTCAAAAGCCAACGTTTTATATTCATCGTCTCTCTCCTTCTACTATATTACTATCCTTTTATTTTGAGATAGGAACGGTGATTTCTCCTATTCCAGGAAGATCTGATAAGAAAACCTCTTGACCGCTGTACTTTAACACATCCAGTTCAGCTGAAAGCCAAAGAGGAGCATCTAAGTCAAAATACGTGATATTGGGATGAGCGGCTGCCAGATGAGCAGCTGCTCCCACGGAAAGTGATGGTTCCATCATGCTTCCAATCATACATGCAACACCGTTCGCCTCGGCAATACTTGCGATTTTTCTTGCTTCATTAATTCCTCCGCACTTCATTAGCTTAATATTTAAAAGATCCACGTACCGCCCGCTTACAAGCCTTAATGCATCTTTGGCAGAAAATAGACTCTCATCTGCCATAATGGGTACGTTTACTCGTTCAGTCACAAACTTTAACCCTTCCCAATCATGAGCAAGGACAGGTTGTTCTACCAATTCAATACCAAAGTTGAGAGTTTCCATTTTATTAATTAATTGCACTGCTTGTTTTGGAGTCCATCCTTGATTTGCATCCAACCGAAGTTTTACATGATCCGGAATGACAGATCGAATATGTTTAATACGCTCAAGGTCTAGCTCAGGAATTGAACCTACCTTTACTTTTAAAATGTCAAATCCGTCCGCTGCACTTTTTTGTGCGTCTTCAGCCATTTTCTCAGGTGTATCAACACTTATCGTCATACACGTAGTGATAGGCTGCTTATCGCCCAAGAAGGCATATAAAGGAATGTTGAGAAACTTTGTATAAGCATCATGCAAAGCTATATCAGCGGCTGCTTTAGCACTTGAATTGTGAATACAGCAGCTTTGAATTTTTTTCAAGAGTTTTTGAAACTGACGTATATCCTCCCCTATTAGCGCTAGTTTAATAGGGCCTTGAAGTGCAGCTTGAATGCCTTCTAAAGAATCGCCTGTAATAACATATGTTGGCGAAGCCGCTCCTTTTCCTTTTATTCCGTTTTCTAACTGAATCTCTACACTTATGCTGTCTATCTCTGTTGCTGTTCGAAGCGCTGTTTTAAACGGAACGAGCAGTGGAACGGTTTGATGCTTTACAGTTATGTCTTTAATTATCATTTCAATCGCTTCCTTTCGATTCAGCACAAATATTCTTTCATGCGTATTTTTGGTTTACTCTTAGATCGCTCCTAAAATTTTGGCGATCATCATACCAAAATAAGTACCTAAGAAGGAACCCATCAGAGCCATAATGACTCCTACCGGAATCAGTGCACGGTTATAGGCAGCTGCAAGCATTGGAGCAGACGCCATTCCACCAATATTAGCTAAACTTGCTACCCCAAGCGTAAATAAATCATATTTAAATAGTTTAGCTAGCAACAGCATGATCACTAAGTGCATGAACATAATGAGAAAACCAGATACTAAGTAAATAGGAGCCTGAGCTAAATTTGAAAAATCTGATTGAGAAGCAATTAACGCTACAACGATGTATAACATAACGTTTGATACATCGAGCGTACCTGGAATTTTTGCCGCTGGAGTTACAGCAAGCACTAGACCAACCACAGAAGCAATCATAATCGTCCAGCTCGTTGCATTAATAACCGCTCCCACTTCAGGCAAACGCCCTCCGATAAATGTAGAAAATGCGGACACGAACAAACCTAGACCAAGTAAATAAAGAAGATGCTGAAACTGCGGGCCTTCTTTTTCGCTTTCAGAAGTTGCTGCGACTTCATCTATACTATTCTCAATAAAGCTGACGTCTGCTTTTGTCCATTTATTAAATTTAGATGCAAATGGTACAAGCCAAAACATAAACATAACCCATACAGCATAGTTAATCGTATCCATCATAAGAGCGTAGCCGAATATATTTTCTGGAACATCCAAAATCCCTTGGAGAGCAACCATGTTAGCTGATCCTCCGGTCCAACTTCCTGATAAAGCACCAAAAGCTTTCCACGTGTCTTCTACATAGAAATTCTTAAAGATGGCATAGACGAGGATAAAACCTACCATTATGCTGAAAACCGCAACGATGAAACCTCCCAGCATTCTTGGACCAAGTTTAATTACACTTCGAACATCACACTTTAACAGCATAAGCATCAACATGGCCGGAAGCAGTGCATTTTTAACGCCCGTATACATGGCGACATTTGATTCGCTGTCCCCAAATAACCCTGCCGTTTGCATAAGAGCAGCTCCTATATAAATAAGTACAATACCCGGGATAAATTTAAAAAATCGATTGGCTTTAAATCTTTTTTCAATCCCTACCATGAGCGCAGCAAAGGCAGTTAACACACTCACATACATAAATCCATCTTGAATCATTTATTCTTCCCCCTTCATCTCCCCGAAAATGTTTTTATACAAAACAAAATCCAGCCCAACGTTTGAAAACGTCAGGCTGGATTTCGTCTAGGTCTATGTAGACAAAGCAGCTGTTATTTGCTGATATTTTTTCTGTGCATCATGAAACGCTACCACCAGCGCTTTTTGGGAAGACCCGAAGTAGCGGCTGTTAATGTCGTCTGTAAGGGTGGGATCACTTATATGACGTCCAATAAAAATTGATTGAACAAATCGAACGGTTAACTCAATCGTCGCTGAGCATTCCACATCAATAATTTTTCCATTTGTTTTATCAACTACCAGTCCTAAAAAATACTGATTGAACTTTTTAGTAATCGGATTGCTTTGAGGAGCTTTGGCATCTCCAATAATATAGATAGTATCTTGGTCATACATGATTTTTTATTCCTCCTAAAAGAGATAACAGACGATGCTAGGGACCGGCAAATGAACGTTTGCGGAGCTACGCAACATGTATTCGCTTTCATAAGGAACATTATAATCTATTCTCAATATATCATCTATAAAACAATTTCACAATATAAATTTTATACTATTCAGAATAAAATAATATTTTTCTAAAAAAAGAGATTGAGACATAACAAACTTAATCCAACCTAAAGACGAACAAATGGGATACATGAGCTGAACCACTTGTTACACCGCAGTTGATTTCCATGCAAGACTTCGCTTTCCGCGGGTTGCGACTGAGCCTCCTCGTTGCTTGCGCTTTTTCCGCAGGAGTCTTCGCCTTGCCCTCCAATCAACTGCTAGAAGGAACGAAACAGATGAAACTCACGTTCACCACAACAAAAAAAACGAACCACTAATCAAACATGTTGATCAAGGGTTCGTTTTTCACTGTGGGTCAAGTACTTTTGTCCCGGCTTCTTTCTACGTCACCCTTTGAACATGGTAGAGAAAAAACGGTTAGGGTAATCGGTCATCACTACTTTTACTGAAGCCTGCTGGAGCTTCAAAAAGTCATTCATTTCATTAATTGTATATACCCGTAAGTCTAATCCTTCTTGCTTTGCTTTTTTCCCGTATGAAGAAAGAACAAACGACATATCACAGTGTAGATGCGCTCCTATCGATTTTGCTTTTCCAATCGCATCTTCGCTCACCCCTTCAAATAAAAAACCTGTTGGTATATATGAATGGAGAGATCTCACTTTAGCCAAGCTATCATAGTTAAAAGATGACAAAATAACTTGATCTTCTAAATCAAACTCATCGATTAGACGAAGAACTTTTTCTTCAAGTTTTGGATAGTAAATTCGGTCATTTTTTAATTCAATATTCACCGTTAATTTTGCCTTTTTGTCTATCATCCACTCAAACACTTCTATTAATGTCGGAATCGATTGTTTAGAAAAACGAGAGTCATACCAACTGCCAGCATCGAATAAACGTAGCTGTTTATATGAAAATTCTTGAACATACCCCATTCCATTCGTCGTTCTGTCAATTCGTTCATCGTGAATAACTACTATTTCCCCGTCTTTTGTTAATTGTATATCTAATTCAATACCTGCAACTTGCATTTTCCTAGCTTCTTCAAATGCAATCATTGTATTTTCAGGATATCGTCCGCTAAAACCGCGATGCGCATAAAGATCAATTGAACTATTCATTGTCCTCTATCTCTCCTAACTAGTCATTCACTAAGTAAAAAGCTCGTCCTCAAAATAACTTGAAAGACGAGCTTCGTAATCATACGTTATTTTTGATTGGCTACTTCTAATGCTCTATTTGTTTCTTTTGCTGCTTGAACAAGCGCTTTTTTTGGCTTTACTCCTTGATATAGGCTTTCCATCCCTGTTACTACTTTTTGACGCGATTCAGGAAACACAGAAATTAAAGCACCTTGTGTAGCTGGAGTAGGCTTTGTTTCACGAAGCTGATCAACCGTTACTTTTAACTGCGGATATTTCTCCCACTCTTTTTTCACAATATCTTGTTCATACGCTTTTGGGTTAACTGCAAAGTATCCACTTTCTACGTGCCATTTTGCCTGAACTTCTGGTGTTGCTAAATATTTCATGAAGTCCCAAGCTGCTTTTGATGTTTCATCACTGATTCCTTTAGACATCCATAAAGATGCTCCGCCAATAGCTACTCCTTGGCGATCCTCTTCTTTTGGGACAGGAATATAAGATACGCCTACATCAAATGGAGCATTGTCTACTAGTGTTTTAATACCTGCTGATGAGTCCAGGAACATTGCAATTTTTTTAGATTGAAATGCTGCGCGCATATCATCCCAGTTTTGTCCTACATTGTAGAATGTACCTTCTTTATACATATCATTGATTAAATTAAATGCGTTTTGTCCTTCTTTTCCATTAAATACTGCCTTCTCAGCATCACCTTTTCGGCCGTTTTCGTGATCTACATACAAGCCGCCTTGAGAAGCAACTAGCTCTTCAAAGAACCATCCGTAATTTAGAATTGAAAAACCGTATTGCGATGTTTTATTTCCTTGTTTTTCTGTTAATTTCTTTGCAGCCGCCTTTAATTCATCATACGTTTTTGGAGGATTTTCAGGATCCAACCCTGCTTTTTTAAAAGCATCTTTATTATAAACAAGAACAGGTGTTGAAGAGTTGAACGGCATTGAGTATTGCTTTCCATCTACTTGGTAATAACTTGAAATGTTTTTCTCCCACTGTGAAGTATCATAGTGGTCTTGATCAATAAACTTTTGAACAGGCTGAATCTTGCCGCTGTCTATCATGAATTTCGTTCCTACTTCGAACGTTTGCATAATAGCCGGTGCATCCTTTGTTCCTGCTACTGTATTAAATTTTGTTTGTGCCTCCTCATACGTTCCTTGGAAAACAGGCTTTACTTCGACTTTGTCCTGAGATTTATTGTACTCATCGACAATTTTATTGAGTGATTTTTCAAGATCACCGCTCATAGCGTGCCAAAATACGACTTCTGTTTTACCTGATGCTGTTTTTTTTGTTTCTTGCGCTTCCGAAGAACCAGTTGAATTTGAGCAAGCACCTAGAATAACTAGCAAGCATGCCGTTACGATAGCCAATATCTTTTTCATCACATTCACTCTCCTATTTAATTGCACCTTGGGTTAATCCTTTTTGAAGACGTTTTTGACCTAGGAATAATAGTAATAATGTCGGTAAGATTACAACAACGACAGCAGCCATAACCACTCCCCAATCAGTTGAAATCTCCTGTGTTTGCATTTGCTTTAAACCAATCTGAACGGTACGGACATCCTCTGTATTTGTCACTAATAGTGGCCATAAATACATATTCCATGTTGTTAAAAAGCTATATACACCAAGCGTAACTAGACTTGTTTTAGACACAGGGAGCACGACGTTCCAAAAGAAACGAAAGCGGCTGATCCCTGCAACTTGAGAAGCTTCATATAACTCATTCGGAATGGTTTTAAACTGCTGACGCAACAAAAATGTCCCAAACGCTAAAGCAAAAAAAGGAATCGTTAATCCTAAATAATTGTTAATCCATCCTAGCTTTTGTGCTGTTAAAAAGTTAGGAACCATCGTGGCTTCCCATGGAATCATCATCGTAGAAATAAAGAGAAAGAAAATAGCATCTCTTCCTTTAAATTTAATAAATACAAATGCAAAAGCTGCCAAACTTGAAACTAACAGCTGCCCGGCCATGACAAAGATAGACACAGCAAAACTGTTAATTAAATAATGAAGCAGCGGAACTTTTTCAAAAGCGTCCCGATAGTTTTCAAATGAAAAAGATGACGGCCAAATCTTCCCTTCTAACACTTCTGCCCCACTCATAAAACTAATGGAAAAAGCGTATAGGATAGGAAACATCAATACTAAAGTAGCTGCAATGAGTAACAAATAAGTTGTCCATTTTCTCGTGATGCTCATTGATAATGTACCTTCCTTTCTCCAAGCTTGAATTGAAGAGCGGTAACCAGTAGAATACAGAAAAATAATATTGTAGCTTGAGCACTTGCGGAACCAACATTGTAGTTTACAAATGCATCTTTGTAGATTGAATAAACAATGACATTTGTGGAATCTGTAGGTCCGCCTTTTGTTAAAATGTCAATTTGTCCAAACGTTTGAAACGCGTTAATAAAGGAAACCGTAATAATAAAAAACAGCGTTGGTGAAAGCATAGGAAGCGTAATTTTAAGGAGCTGATACCAATAGCTAACTCCAGCAATACGCGCGTTTTCATACAGCTTTTCATCAATATTTTGCAACCCGCCAAGTAAAATTAAAAAGGTAAACCCAATGTTCATCCAAATCGTCGAGATAGACACAGCAACCAATGCATACTTAGGATCTAATAACCACTGCACGTCGTGAATCCCTACAAGGTTTAATACTTTATTGATAACCCCGATTGTCGGATTATACATAAACATCCAAATCACAGAAGAAGCCGCTACGCTCATTCCCATCGTAGATGAAAACATTGTTCTGAAAAAACCAATTCCTTTTAGCTTTTCATTTGCGATTAGCGCTAGGAATAAGGCAATAACTAAGCCAATAGGTACTGTGTAGAGTACAAATAGAAAAGTAGCTTTCATACTTTGTAAGAAATTAGGATCTGTAAATAGATATAAGAAATTTTGCAGTCCTACAAAATTCAAGGGATTTCCCTGTGTATCCGTAATAAAAAGACTTAAATATAATGTCTTAATCATTGGGTAGAAAAGAAATACACTAAATAACAGTAATGATGGCAGTAAATAAGCTAGTCCAACAATGATAGTAGGCATTGATTTTTTTTCTTTTGAGTTTGCTGAAACAGAAACAGGTGAGTTTGCTGTTTTGGTAACAGCACTCATACTAATGCCCCCTTTACAGTTAAATCTTCTGTTGATGGTTCGTAGTGCAAGCATGAACCTGTATCACCATCAAATAAAAACAGGTGTTTTGGATCGATAAAAATAGGAACTCGCTCTCCCACCTTTATAGTCCACTGACCGTTCCACTTAGCCATCCACTGCTTATCACCCATATGAAATGTAAGCAGTGTTTCCGTGCCTAGAATTTCTACATTATCTACTTCCACAATAAAACTCGTATTATCGTTTGTCGCAAGCTGTATATGCTCAGGTCTCACTCCAACCACAACTTCTTTTTTACCGTTAAGGTTACTGTGTGGTGTGCTCATAGAAATAGCTCTTCTATCTTCAAAAACTAGTAAGTTATTTTCTATAGAAACGTTTGATAAATTCATAGGGGGAGAACCTATAAAAGATGCTACAAACGTGTTCTTTGGTGCATTGTAAATATCAAGCGGACGTCCAACTTGTTGAATATTTCCTTCATTTAAAATCATCATTCGATCCGCCATCGTCATCGCCTCTGTTTGATCGTGCGTGACATAAATCATCGTAATACCTAACTTACGCTGAATCTGGCGAATTTCTGACCTCATCTTCGCGCGCAGCTTCGCATCTAAGTTTGATAACGGCTCATCCATCAAGCAAATAGGAGAGTGAGTAACAATAGCACGTGCAAGCGCTACACGCTGACGCTGTCCTCCCGAAAGCTGTCTAGGCTTTCTCTTTAGATATTCACTTAAACCAAGCATCTCTGCTGCTTCCCTGCAGCGCTTTTGCTGTTCTTGCTTTGAAATTTTCTTTGTATGCAGGCCAAAAAGAATATTTTGTTCCACTGTCAAATGCGGATATAAGGCATAGTTTTGAAACACCATTGACAAATCGCGCTGACTTGGAAGCAGTTTATTTGCTTTTACATCTCCAATTAGCAGCTCTCCCTGCGTGACTTCTTCTAATCCGGCAATCATTCTCAGCATTGTGCTTTTCCCGCACCCTGAGGGACCTACTAGTACGAAAAACTCTCCCGGTTCAATTGTGACGTTAATATCTTGAATAACATTTGTTTTTTGATCGTATGACTTCCCAATGTTAACTAGCTCTACTTTTTTCATTAAAAACGCTCCCTTCTCTATCATTCATATTTTTTCCACAACCATGATTTCCCTGTAGAAACTGCCGTAGCTCCTGCTTTTAAAGCAGCTTGGATATGGCTTTCATTTTGAATGAGTCCACCTGTAATAATAGGGATACTTGTTTTTTTAACGACTCTCGCTATCATCTCCGGAATTAATCCTGGCATTAGTTCTAATGCATCCGGTTTAATATCTTGAACGGTTTTCAACCCTTGTGCTACCGCGTCTGTATCCACTAGAAACAGCCGCTGAATAGCAACCAGTCCTTCTTGCTTTGCGTAATTAATGAGTGAACTTTTAGTGGTTACGATACCTGTAGGTTTTACAAACTTAGCAAGGAATTTAAGCCCTTCTCGGTCATAGCTAATCCCTGGAATTTTTTCAACGTGTAAAAAAACCGTTCGATTATGCTGTTTGAGTAAATCTACATAGCGTTTAATCACACTAATATTGCCCGTTAATAAAAAGGCGGCCTGGATCTCTGTTTCTAAAAATTGTTCTAAATTTTTCGGGCTTTTAATGGATGCAATCAAACGGTCTTGCCCAAGCTGTTGTAAGAAATCTGCTTCCTTATTCAAAACGATGCCTTCCTTTCATTCACAAAAAACCACAAAAAACGCATAGGGTATTGATATAGACCTATTGTTTTTTGTGGTTTCTCAATTTCATAACCTTAGTAACTATTCACTTATCGTTCACATGTTTTATAATAATGGTTATTTATGAAGGCAATATAAAGAAGCTGTTGAGTTTTGTAAAAAAACCGTATAGTTCCTGTAAATCGCCTAAAAATCAAAAAACCGTTGATTTCTCAACGGCTTTACAGTGCACATTCTTCAATTTCAAATCCTAAATCTTCAATCAGACCCCAGTCAGCTGTAGGTTCTTGACCTTGAGTCGTTAAATAGTCACCTACAAAAATTGAGTTTGCAGCAAACAAACCAAGCGGCTGAAGTGATCTGAGATTGACTTCTCTGCCTCCTGAAATTCGAATTTCTTTCGTTGGATTTACAAAACGCATCATCGCTAACAGCTTTAAGCATTGCATTGGCTTTAACGCCTTTTTGTCTTCTAGAGGTGTTCCTGGAACGGCAACAAGAAAGTTGCATGGAATAGAATCTGCATCTAACTTTTTAATTTGAAAAGCTAATTCCACGGCTTGTTCATTTGTCTCGCCCATTCCAAAAATCGCACCGGAACAAGGTGACAAACCTGCTTTTTTAGATGTAGTAACCGTATCAACTCGATCTTCATAGCCATGCGTAGAACAAATATTGTCATAGTTATCAGCGTGAGTATTTAAATTATGATTATAGCGATGAACACCCGCCTCGACTAGTTCGTGTGCTTGATCATCTGTTAAAAATCCTAGACAAGCACAGATTTTCAAGTCTGTCTTTTGACGGATCTCTTTTACCGCTCCCACTACGTGCGCTACTTCTTTATCCGTAGGGCGGCGGCCTGACGCCACGATACAATATGTACCTGCTTTTCTTTTTTGAGCTTCAAAAGCACCTTCTACAATTTTCTCTTTTGTTAACCACGCATACTTATCAATCGGCGCTTCTGATACAATCGACTGCGAACAATATCCACAGTCTTCTGGGCATAAACCCGATTTCGTATTAATAATCATATTGAGCTTTACTTTTTTTCCATAATGATGATGACGAATTAAGTACGCGGCATTCATGACCTCTAACACTTCTTCATCAGGTACATAAAGAAGTTGAAGCGCTTCGTTATATGTAATTTCTTTCCCTTTAATAATAGACTGAGCAAGTGCTTTCCAATCTCTTAAACTTGTGGTTTCCATCGATTCCCCTCCATTTTAGTAAACTTTTTTTAAAAAAAGTTTACAATTATAACTAAAAGTTACCATTACTTCTCCTTTTATGTCAACACTGTATAATTAATAGTTAACTCAAAAAGCCACTTCTATGATATAGAAATGGCTTTTTGCTTATTGCGCTTGCAGTGTGTAAATAACCGATACAAAGTCTCCGGATTTTTCATCGTATGCTTCAACACCCGGATACTCATGAGTTAGAGCAATTCCTGCGTACATGAGCTCATCTCCATAAGCTCTTTGGTCTGTTTCCATCACTGTATATTCATAATCAGGATGAAGCCCTTTTAGCTCAATGCATTCATAAGAAGGATTTGGTCTAGCTAATACTTGATAATAACCGATGATTGCCTGTTTTTGATCGGATGAAACAACCATCCAGCTGGTCACATTTCCATCTTGTTCAAACGGACTTTTTAATCGATAGAATGTTCCATTTTGAATAAGAGATCGTTGTTTTTTATAATACTGAATTTGTTTTTTTACCGTTTCTTTTTCATCTTCTGTCATCAGCGTAACATCTAACTCATAACCAAATGCGCCGAAATACGCAACGTCTCCTCTTGTTTCTAGACTTGTTACTCTGCGTACTTGATGATTTGGTACGGCTGATACGTGTGCTCCCATTGAACTGATTGGATAGGCAAAAGACGTGCCGTACTGAATTTTTAGACGTTCAATTGCGTCCGTGTTATCGCTCGTCCAAGCTTGAGGAGCATAATAAAGCATTCCCGGATCAAACCTAGCGCCCCCGCTTGCACACGATTCAAATAAAATATCCGGAAACTTCTTTGTTAGTCGCTCATACAAATCATATACTCCTAAAATATAGCGATGTACTACTTCAAACTGGCGATTCGCAGGCAGCCCAACAGATCCAATCTCCGTTATATTTCGATTCATATCCCATTTTATATAAGAGATAGGTGCTTCACTTAAAATAGCTTCCATTCGTTCATAAATATAATTCACTACTTCTTCTCGTGAAAAATCAAGCACATACTGATTTCGTCCATGAGACTGATGACGATCTGGCACATGAATTAACCAGTCTGGATGCTTTTCATACAAATTGCTTTGCTTTGAAATCATTTCAGGTTCAAACCATAATCCAAAGTCCATACCTAAATCCGTTACTTTTTGAGCCAATGATTTCATACCGCCCGGAAGCTTATTTTCATCTACAAACCAGTCTCCAAGAGAAGTTGTATCGTCATTACGTTTACCAAACCAGCCGTCATCCAATACAAAAAGTTCAACGCCCAGCTTTTGTGCTTCTTTCGCAATGTGTACAATTTTCTCTTCGTTAAAATCAAAATACGTCGCTTCCCAGTTATTAATTAAAACTGGTCGCTCTAAATCCCGCCATTTCCCTCTAGCGAGACGCTTGCGATAAAGCTCATGATACTCTTGGCTAAGGCCGTTTAGCCCGTTATTTGAATAAGCCAGTACTAGTTCTGGTGATTGAAAAGTTTGTCCACTTTCTAGTCGCCACTGAAAATCAAAAGGGTGAATGCCCATCGTTACTCTCGATACATTATAGTGATCTACTTCCACTTGTCCAAGAAAGTTTCCGCTGTATACAAGACTAAAACCATACGCTTCTCCACTGTGCTCAGTTGCAGCTGGATTCTTTAAAATTAAAAATGGGTTTTGCTGACTGCTGCTTGTACCTCTCGCACTAGAAATACTTTGAATACCCGGCTGAAGCATTCTTGTTTTCACGTGTCTCTCTCGAATCCAAGCACCGGAAAGCTGAACCATTTCATAGTTTGATGTAGGCAAATCAATACTGCCGCTCATGATACGCAAAATATCGACTGGTTCTTCTCCTCTATGTTCAAATCGTGCGTGACGCGTAATAATATTTCGGTTTTCGTAAACGGTGTACGTTAAAATAAGTGATGCATTGAGCAATTTATCAATCATTTCAACTTCTACACTCGTGGCTTCACTCTCTTCTTCCACGTATGTAGCAGGTAAGCCGTTTAATGGCTTCTTGCCTTTGTAAATTTTATGGTTATCGTATTCAAAATTTGTGATTCGGCTTCCGTTTTGCTGAAGAAGTTGATAGGCTGGCTCTCTGAAGTCTGTTGTCCCATAAGAAGGATACTCTTGTTTGATTGTTTCAAGAGAAAATGCTAATTCTCCTTCATATACCGAAGCGCTAGCTCCTCTTGTTTCTACACGTAAAAAATGCTGAAAAGACGGACGGTGCTTAAGCTTTTTTCCATAGTATAAGTGACCAAGCTGCCCATTTCTCAACACTGAAAAGATATAACTTACATCGCGGCCCTGCAGGTGAAACTCCTTGGTACGTTCATTAAATAATATTCCCACTCTAGCTCTCTCCTCACCATCAAATATCTAACGAGACATTTCCTTTTTCATCTATTGCCGTTGCATGCTCAAAAGTAGCTGCCACATTAATCTCTTTGCTCTCATACCATTTCGCTAGATCTTGGAACAACTCTTCTGTTTCAATCATTCTTGTATCTACTCGCAGTTCAGTTTCGTAGCTATGAAGAGACCAAGTGCTTTCATTAAATAGGGTCATCTCCACATCTAGACACATTTCCTTCCAATTGGGGGCACACCGAATAGGGTGAAGTATGTCTGAACATGCAATAGTGTAGCGGTTAGAGCCATTCTTATTCATAAAACAATGAACAGAAGAGGTACTCACATCCCCCTGACTAGTTTGTATAGATTTATATAGTTGAATATCTAACAACGGAACGCTCCATTTTAACGCCATTTTTGGAAGAATTCTTTTTTTAATCGACTTGACCGTTAATTTAATAAAATAAACACCATCTTTTTTTGTTTCATCCAATACAACATGCACACCTGGTCCCTTGTTTATCTCCAAGTTTATATAGGGTGTAGCAATCACTTCCTTCATCTCCTTTATCATCATTATAAGTTTATACACCCACGAAAATGTAACCGCATTCAAAGGTTTGTTTTCGTATTTATTACAAGTAGATCACCCTAATCGAAGCTTTTTTACTTTCTTTCATTTTATGTAAAATACTTTCTAGACTCAATGGTAAAAATCAAAGTGAAAAAAAGCATTTTTTTGCTTTACCTAGCAACTAACTAAACGCTCTTTATCTCTTAACGCGCAATTTTCTCTTCTTTTTCAAAAAAAGATGACAAATCTAACAATATAGTATAATAATAAATACTGCAGAATGATTATACAAAGAAAGGATGACAAATATGAATCATGGACCTTCTCTTCTTAAACAACTAAAATTATGGCATATCGTCGTGATAGGATTAGGCTACATGGCACCCATGGCCGTTTTCGATACATTTGGCATTGTAACTGAATCAACAGATGGACATGTTTCAGGTGCTTATGCATTCACGTTGATTGCTATTTTATTCACAGCCATTAGTTATGGAAAAATGGTAAAAGCTTTTCCCGGAGCTGGTTCTTCTTATACATACGCACAGCAAGTAATGAATCCAAGCATTGGTTTTTTGGTAGGATGGACGGCTCTTCTTGATTATCTATTTCTACCGATGATTAATGCACTTTTGACAAATATTTACCTAAGCTCTCTGTTTCCAGGTGTTCCGAAGGCCGTATGGATTATCAGCTTTATTGTCATCATGACCGTAATGAATATTTTTAGCGTTCATTTAACCGTTTCTTTTGGTACGCTATTAGTTGCTTTTCAAATTTTAGTCGCTATCATCTTTATTATTTTAAGTGCTACAACTCAAGGCGAAGGGTTATCATTTAAACCGTTTATAAGTGAAGCGGCCTCTGTATCTCTGTTATTAAACGGGGCGGCCATTTTATGCTTTTCTTTTTTAGGCTTTGATGCCGTAACCACCATGGCGGAAGAAACAATTAAGCCTGAGAAAACCATTCCTAAAGGTATTCTCATTATTGCATGCACAGGAGGCGCCTTATTTATTACAGTTTCTTACTTTGCTCAGCTTCTTTTCCCTTCAGCCTCTTTGTTTCATGATTTAGAAGGTGCATCGGCTGAAATCGCTTATAAAATTGGCGGCCAGCTTTTTCAATCTATTTTTGTAGCAGCGGCCTTGACTTCAACTATTGCTTCTGGACTTGTCTCACATATGAGTGCATCAAGACTTCTCTACGCAATTGGGAAAGATGGTTATCTGCCGCGAGGAATTTTTGGCTATATTCACCCTAAAACAAAGACGCCTATTTGGAACGTAGTAATTATTGGTGGTCTCTCTTTAATTTCACTAGGTCTGTCTCTTGAAAAAGCTACCTCTTTAATTAATTTTGGCGCTTTAATTGCGTTCAGCTCAGTGAACATAGCAGTTTTTATCCATTATTTTATTCATCAAAACAAGCGTTCCTTCGGTGGATATATTTCATATGTACTTATGCCTCTACTTGGCAGTGTATTTTTGTTTTTTATGTGGCTTAACTTAGAAAAAACATCCTTATTTATCGGTATTATTTGGAGTATAATCGGTATTATTTATTTACTGATTGCTAGACGAAAAAATACTATTACCATTCCTACTTTTCATTTTGATTAAGGAAATAGACTTAGCAGACCTCGACATATTTTCCTGGAAATAATGTCGAAAAAAAAGTAATTGAGACATACGCAAATTAATCCCCTCTAAACACGAACAAAAGGGTAAACGATCTAGTATGAATCACTCGTTACACCGCTGTTGATTTCCGTGCAAGGCTTCGCTTTCCGCGGGCGGCCTTTGAGCCTCCTCATCGCTTTCGCTCCTGCGGGGTCTCATCTGTTCCGCTTTTCCCGCAGGAGTCTTCGCCTTGCCCTCCAATCAACAGCCAGAAGCAACTAAATACTTGAAAGCTACATTTACTATACCAATGAAAAAATCCGAACGTATTTGATTCTCAATTAAGAATCAAACTCGTTCGGATTTTTCTTCAACTAAAATACTCTCATACCAACCTCTTTTTATTTTTTAGATTGTGAGACTTTTTCTAAAATGCGTCTTTTACGGTAAAGCATCATTCCAACTTCTCCTATATCGCTAATCGCTTGTTTGTTAATATACGCTCCAAATACCATTCCTGCTATAGGAATCATTTGAAATAACTTTTTCCATCCCAAGTTGTCTCTATAGGTTAGAAACACTTCTCTCCACCCTTGGAGCTGCTGCAAACTCTGCGTTCGATTGCCGCTTGCTAATTCTTCTAAAATCGCACGCTTGCCTACAATATCAGAGGATGAAAACTGCATGCATTTGACCATAAAAATGCGTTCCTCTTGCTCAGTGGGATCGTAACCATAAGAAACAGCCACTTCTTGCAGTGTCTTAAGTGTAAGTCCCAATACAAAAGGAATATCAATCGCCAGTGTAAAAATTCCACCTACCCCTGTTGTAGCTCCTTGCAGCTGTGCATTCTTTTTTCGGACTTCAATAAAATACTCCGCCAATTCATCCATTTCCTGCAGAGATAAATGCTGAATATCCTCTATTGAAAGCTGCTTATTTTCTTGTAACTGGGCTGATGCTTTCTCTAGCGTGGCAGACGTATTAGCTAAATACTGGCCTCCATTATCAACATACTTAGCAATTTCATCTAATAATTTTTCTATTTTTTGATGAATGAACTTTGGCGTTACTTTATCTAAAGCTGAAAAAGGCAAGCGAGCCAGCCGCTCCCAGAAAAAAAGTCCTTTTTGGTCTTTCTCCCACTTTTCAATTTTTCGTAATTCTATTCTCAAATGTTCATGCTCTGACATATCCTCACTCTTTTCCTCGATTTATCAGCTCTGTCCTACTTGTTTATTCCGCACATATTTAATGATAAAAAACAATGCAATTAAAACAACAAGTCCGATTCCAATAGGCTGCATATATTGAGACACAATCGGCCCCACCTCTTTCCACTTAGGTCCTAACTTATATCCTAAATATACGTAAATAGCCGTTACTGGAAGCATCGCAACAAATGTGTAAATAGAAAACAGCCATACGTTCATTTTTGCCATCCCGCACGGAAAAGAGATAGCCGTGCGCACTCCTGGAATAAACCGTCCAAAAAAAGCGACCCCGCTGCCGTACTTATTAAAAAAGCGATCGGCAGCGTCAATTTCTTTTTCTTTCACCAAAAAGTATTTTCCATATTTTAAAACCAGCGGTCTTCCACCATAACGTCCCAGTGCATAAAGAGTCAACGGTCCACAAACACCGCCTACTGTACCTGCAAGGATAGCCAGATACAAGTTCATATCACCTTGGTACACCCAATACCCTACTAAAGGTAAAACAAGCTCTGCCGGGACAAACTCAAACGTTAATGCTAAAATTACGCCAAAATAAGAGAGCTGTTTTAGCGCTTCAATTAAAGAAAGTAAAACCGACTCTAACAAAAATTCTCCTCCTCATGTCATTAAATCTAAGACTGCAAAACTATAATTCAGCCGATTGATAGATAAAAACCAACGCGACATAGTTTTTTCCTTTCCCTCTTTACGTATGACGTACTACAAAAGTTTCAATAAAAAAAAGCGCTAGTTTTATCCAGCGCTTTTATAGTTTAAAGTTAATTTGAATAATACCTACTTTACGAAGAGCATCGTATAAAATAACTAAAGCCGGTCCTAAAAATAACCCGACAAAACCTAAAAGTTTAAATCCAATGTACAAACTAACTAGTGCAGCCAAAGGTGAAATACCCATATTTGTAGAAAATACTTTTGGTTCTACTACACGCCTTACTACCGTAATGACTCCAAATAAAATAAATAAGCCGATTGCAAGTGAATCATGCCCTTGAGTAAGAGCAAAAATCCCCCACGGGACGAGTACAGAGCCTGTCCCAAGGATTGGTAAGATATCGACAATTACAATTAATAAACTAAGCAGCGCGGTATACGGAACATCTAATAGCCAAAGCCCTACATAAGCCATTACAAACGTCATGACACTTAAGATAATTTGTGCCTTGATAAAACCAACTCCCGCTTGGATAAGCTGAGTGATGACAACTTGTAGCTTATATTTCGTTTCTTCTGTTAAGAATGACTTAATTTTATTTTTAATAGCAGGCAGCTCAAGGCTGATAAATACAAGCGCTACTAAATAAATAAGAAACTCTAATAGAAACCCAGGAACAGTAGCGGCAAAGCTAATGATGATTTCTACAGTACTTTTTAATAGAGAATCTAATGAATTTACGGTTTTTTCAAGCGTGCGCTCGATAGAAGAAATCACTTCTGTAGGAAGAGCGTTCGAATAGTACTTCCACTTAATAATAGTTGGATAAATTGCGGTTTCATAGATTTCTTTTACAAATGAAGGCGCTATTTTTGAAAGAGCAACCACTTGCGTAACGATTGTCCGAACAATAAAAAATCCAATAAGTATGAGCGAAACAACATATAAAATGAAGGTCATAAGCACTGCATAGACTCTCTTCATTTTAAAAGATTGATGCAATTTCTGAACAATACCCTCAAGTGCTAATGCTGTTAATAAAGCAAACACAATCGGTAAACTGTAAGGGATTAACAAACATACGATTACTATCGAGGCGATGACCCATATTCGCTTTTTCCACATACTCTACTATCCCCCAACTAGCTAAGCTATCTCTATATTTACTGATAAAGAAAGGAACCAGTGACTGCTTTTATGTAAGAATAAAATTTGGATATATTTATACCTGATGTTACATATTATAGGGTCAATTTCCATAATAATAAAGGAATTATTATGAAAAAAGCTACTTATTCTAATTTTTTGAATAGAATAAGTAGCTTTTTGATTTATAAATTAGCCGGCTCTCATAACCTCTGTACCTTTTTTAGGGTCAAATTTGCCTTCAGATTTAGACATCACAATTGCTGCTAGTGTGTTTCCTACTAAGTTAACAACTGTACGTGCCATATCCATGATTCTGTCTACTCCCGCAATGAAAGCTAATCCTTCTGCCGGAACGCCGATTGTTCCAAGAGTAGCTAGTAATACAACAAATGATGTTCCTGGCACTGCAGCCATTCCTTTAGATGTAACCATCAATACAAGAATGAGCGTCAGCTGTTGAACGATCGTTAAATCAATACCATACACCTGCGCTAAGAATAACGCTGCAATGGCTTGATAAAGAACAGAACCATCTAGGTTAAATGTATAACCAATTGGTACAACGAACGATACGATAGCTTTTGGACAGCCCATCTTTTCAAGCTTTTCCATAATACGTGGAAGAACTGTCTCAGAACTAGATGTACTGTATGCTAACAACAGTTCATCTTTCATATAGCGGAATAAGTGGAAAATGTTAATTCCTGCCCATTTCGCGATTCCTCCTAATACAACAAGTAGGAAGAAAATTAATGCTAAGTAAACTAAGATAACAAGCTTTCCTAATGAAAGGAGTGACTCTAAGCCGAATTTCGAAACTGTTACACCAATTAAAGCAAATACACCAATTGGTGCCACTTTCATTACTAGGTTTACCACGTGAAACATTGCGTGAGAAACGCCATCGAAGAATTGTACAACTGGCTTTCCTCTTTCTCCAATTGCCGCTACTCCTAGTGCAAATAACACTGTAAAGAAGATAATTGCTAGCATATCTCCTTCAACAATTGACTGGAAAAAGTTTGTTGGAACAATGTGTAAGAACGTTTCAGCCACTGACTTTCCTTCTTGCTGTTTGGATGTTTCAACGTATTGTGAAATATCACTCTTCTGTGCTGAATGAATGTCTACACCTTGCCCAGGATGAAAAATATTAGCAACCAATACACCGATTATAATTGCAAAAGTCGTAATAATTTCAAAATAGAGAATGGTTTTAACGCCAAGCTTTCCGACCTGTTTACCGCTCCCTGCTCCTGCAACTCCAACAACTAAGCTTGAGATAACAATTGGAATAACAATCATCTTAATTAATCTTAAAAATAGGTCTCCTAGCGGCTGTAGGTATGTTACTACACGCGGATCGTTAAACCAAATTACCCCTACAAGAACACCGAGGATTAATCCGGTAAAAATCTGCGTAGCCAAACCAAAACGAATTTTTTTCATAGATGTACCTCCCCAAAGATGTATGACATTTGTATATACTTTTCTGAAAAAACAAAAAAAGACTATTCTTAAGAAAGAACAGCCTTTTACTTACGCTATTTTGGGCTCTTTCTCTCAATAAAGCAAACGGGGTTAACTGTCGGATTCGGAATTGAGAGTTTCCTACCTTTTGTAAGGATTCACCCCAAGGCAGCTTTACTGCCGATAATGATTCCCCCGCTCTATACGATTAAGCTTATTATTCAGTTTTTATAAAATTAAAACGATCTATACGTTGTCATACGTTTTTTACAGTCAATAAAACTAAACAGAAGTCTTACTTTTACTTAACTTTATACTGCACAAATATTAATTTACTATTTTTCGACACGTTTTGTCAATACCCATGTTTATAAAACGCTTTCAAAAGACAATAATATATATTTATGCAAAAAAGCTATTGCAATGTTGCAATAGCTTTTTCTTGCTTTTTAAGTCTTTATTAGAATTTTAAGTGACTAAAAAACATGCGTATTTATTTTATAAAAATACAAAATATAGAATAGCCGCTAAGACAATTCGATAAATGGCAAACGGAACTAATTTAATGCGGTTGATTAATTTTAAGAAAAATCGAATCGATATAAGCGCAAAAATAAAGGCGCTGATAAAACCAGCAATAAAAAACGGTAGTGCATCTGATGTGAAATACTGCCAGTTTTTAACCAATGAAAGTCCACTTGCTCCTGCCATGATTGGCACTGCCATAATAAATGTAAAATCTGCGGCTGCCTTATGGCTCATTCCAAGAAGAACCCCTCCTGAAATCGTTGAGCCTGAACGAGAAAAACCTGGCCAAAGAGCAATACATTGAAACAATCCTATACCCAGTGCTTGTCCATAAGACATTTGGTCCACCGTCTCTACACGCGGACGTTTAGGTCCAAACAAATCTGCTAGAATCATTAATACAGCTCCGACCACTAAGCCAATTAGCACCGTATTTAAAGAAAACAAATGTTCATCAATGTAATCATCAAACAAAAGTCCTAACACTCCTGCGGGTAACAGACCAACAATTACCTGCATTAAATTCAAGCGATTTGTCGGTCCAATTGGAGCAGCTGGTTTTTTTCCTAATCCTAATAAATTAATAAAACGATCTTTAAAAATAACAACTACTGCTAAGATTGACCCTAGCTGAATAACAATTTTAAATGTATTAGCTACTGGAGATGAAAATAATTCTTTTGAATTTAACCACAGGTCATCCACAATAATCATATGCCCAGTTGACGAAACAGGAGCAAACTCTGTTAAACCTTCTACAATCCCTAAAATGATTGCTACAATAATTTCCCACATAAAGCTATGTACCTTGCCTTTCTTTCAAATTAATAAGCTTATCGCTTCGTTTTACATGCTCAACTATTTTCCTATTTTGACACTTGCTTTTTTATCATAATTGTTAAAACTATGAAATACAATGTGTATTTGCAAAAAGATAAGAATCTTTAATAATTTGTAATAAAAAGCTTACGTGCTACAACCAAAAAACACGATATCAGCTTTTATTTGTTTTAAAAAGCAGTCACTATGTTCGGTATAAATTCCGGTACCTTAGCTAAAAATGAATCATCTAGACTATTTTTCTTTGGTGTGAAAAAATGACTAAATCATTATGTTTTTTCCATCCCCTTTACTGTCATCTATCATTTTAATCAACTCGTGCTGACTTATACGACATATCCCCTAAGTAATTTGAAACTTTTTTCTCTCTTTTCTCGTATATAGTAGTATCTTTTTTAGGAGGCTTTTTACTATGAATGGAAATGTACGTACAATGAAATGGGTCACTGCTGGGTATGAAGCCTTGCTGGGAATTCCTTTAATTGGCGCGGGGATTGTTATGGGCTTTAGCTATACTCCTCTTTTTATTGGATTTATTCTTCATGCTATCACACTCATTTTAGCTAATAGACGAGGGTTATCTGCTTATGGAAACATACTAGGAATTGTTACCTCACTGGTTGCTTGGATTCCATTTTTAGGATTTATCATGCATATTATTACAGCTATTGTGATTGCAATCGATGCTGCTAGACAACGCTAATTGTCTAGCTTTTTTTATTTAAGGGTTGATTTTTTACCGAATGATGGTAAACTTAAGCCGTAAATCGAATAATTTGAATGTTATTTCTACTAGGGGTGTCTGATAGCTCAGACTGAGAGAAGAGTGCAATAAAACTCTTTAACCCTTTGAACCTGATTTGGGTTATACCAGCGGAGGGAAGTAGTCTTGAAAAGAATAGTATATGTTTATTCTTTTTTCGCCTATTCCATCGGGTTCTGTCTATCACAGAACCCGATTTTTTTATGGTTCGGTATAGCTACACTTTATGCGAAACCGGAGGAATATGTAATGTCAAAACAAAATGTATCAGTTTCTATGAAAAAGCCTTTTCCAAACAGTCACAAAGTATATGTCCAAGGATCCAGAAAAGACCTTAAAGTGCCTATGCGTGAAATTCATCAGTCTCCTACTACAGGGTCTTTTGGTGAAGAAGAAAATAGTCCCGTACGTGTATACGACACAAGCGGTGTTTATACAGATCCCTCTTATGAAATTAATTTACAAAAAGGACTACCAGCTCTGCGCGAAAAGTGGATTGCAGAACGAAACGATGTAGAAACATATCAAGGCCGTACGGTTCAGCCACAGGATAACGGTTATTATGATGGTGATCCAAGAGATCAGTACGAGCGCTTTATCACTAATCGTTTACCTTTGCGCGCGAAAAAAAATCAAAATGTAACGCAAATGCACTATGCGAAAAAAGGAGTCATCACGCCCGAAATGGAATTTATCGCTATTCGTGAACAGATGGATCCTGAAGTTGTGCGTGAAGAAGTAGCAAGAGGACGTGCGATTATCCCTAATAATATCAATCACCCTGAAAGCGAACCGATGATTATCGGCCGCAAATTCCATGTGAAAATTAATGCTAATATCGGAAATTCAGCTATTCGTTCAGCTATTGAAGATGAAGTAGAAAAAATGACATGGGCAACGCGCTGGGGAGCCGATACAATTATGGATTTATCAACAGGAAAGGATATCCACACAACACGCGAATGGATTATCCGCAACTCGCCTGTTCCTGTAGGGACCGTTCCTATTTACCAAGCGCTTGAAAAAGTAAAAGGTGTAGCAGAAGATCTAACGTGGGAAGCATACCGCGATACATTAATTGAACAAGCAGAACAAGGTGTTGATTACTTTACTATTCACGCAGGTGTTCTTTTACGCTATATTCCTCTGACAGCGAAACGTACGACAGGTATTGTTTCACGCGGAGGATCCATCTTGGCGCAGTGGTGTTTAGCTCATCATGAAGAGAATTTTTTATATACTCGCTTTGAAGAAATCTGTGAAATCTGTAAAGCATATGATATTTCTATTTCGCTTGGCGATGGGCTACGTCCTGGTTCCATTGCAGATGCTAATGATGAGGCACAGTTCGGTGAATTAGAAACGCTTGGTGAATTAACTAAAATTGCTTGGAAACACGATGTTCAAGTTATGATTGAAGGTCCTGGACATGTCCCTATGCACCTCATCAAAGAAAACGTAGATAAACAAATGGAAATATGCCAGGAAGCTCCCTTCTATACTCTTGGACCGCTTACAACCGACATCGCTCCAGGCTATGACCATATTACATCGGGTATTGGTGCTGCAATGATTGGCTGGTTTGGGACAGCTATGCTTTGCTACGTAACGCCAAAAGAACATTTAGGTCTGCCGAATAAAGAAGACGTTCGAGAAGGGGTTATCACCTATAAAATTGCTGCGCATGCCGCTGACCTGGCAAAAGGCCATCCAGGAGCACAAAAACGCGATAATGCACTGTCTAAAGCACGATTTGAATTTAGATGGAATGATCAATTTAACCTGTCACTAGATCCAGAGCGCGCAAAGGAATATCACGATGAAACACTTCCTGCTGAAGGTGCTAAAACAGCTCATTTCTGTTCAATGTGTGGACCTAAGTTCTGTTCAATGCGTATTTCTCAGGATATTCGTAACATGGCTCAAGAAAATGAAAAAGATGTAAACGAAGTAAGAAAAGAAGGAATGAAAGAAAAAGCTAAAGAGTTTGTTAACAGTGGTTCAAATATCTATCAATAATGAAGTAGAACAGCTTAAAGAACAAATTAAGCAGCTTGAAGGAAAGTTATTATTTGTTCAGCAAAATTGTCAGCACATTATCGTTGAATCCTCACATTCTTCCGTAAGACGCTGCATTAAGTGTTTCTATCAACAAGAAGCAGAGGCTGGGACAAAAGTATTTTAGTTGAAGAAAAATCCGAACGAGTTGAATTCTTGATTAAGAATCCAGCTCGCTCGGATTTTTTCATTGGTAGGGTGAACGTAGATTTCATGCATGTAGCAACCGCAATTTAACAAGCTATCTATGCTAGCTCTTTTACCCCATTTGTTCGTTTTTAGATTGGATAGATTTCATTACGTCTCTCAATTTCATCTTTTTTTGAAACGTGCTTTCAGCATGTCCTTAATCCAATATAGTATTTTAATAATAACCCAGCCTATAAATGTACCTAGCGTATTCAAAAAGATATCATCAATATCAAATACTCGTTCCGTTAGCTTGTACTGTAAAATTTCAATCAAAAAACTGATTAAGAAACCAGTCGTAAACACTTGAATAAAACCGTCAAACCACTTCATAAACAAAGGAATAAACATTCCAAGCGGCGCAAACATCACGATATTCCCCAGTATATTTGTCAGAGTGAGCATTATATTTCCGCTGTCCCACATCAGACGGATCGTGCTAAATAAATCCAAGTTCATTGCTTTTCCGTAAACATGTTCATTTTCCCGTATGAGAGTAGCATAAATGACCACTGCCGTATACGCAATAAATAGAGTGAACATGACTTTTTTAACGATTGACCTGATGCTTACATTCACTTCAACATCACCTTCTTTGACTCCCAAAACCATTTATTATTATCTATATGTACCCATCCACTGCTTTCATTCGTAGTGAATGCATTTACATGCTTTTTTATCCTATCACATCAATAAATAAATACAATTCCCTTCATACAATTTTATTAAACTTGATTCTTTATAAATAGAAATCCTCATCATTTTATTCTACTCATTTCATTAATTTCTACATCTATAAATAATAAGAAGCAGCGAGATAACACTTCGCTGCTTCTTATTTAATCGGGATAGTAAGGATTTAAATGGATTAACACTTCCTGAATATTATCATGTTTTTTCATAAGTGTTGCTTTGATTTCTCGTCCTAAATCATGACCTTCCTTAATTGTTTTAAAGTGGTCAATTGAAATACGTACATCCACTAATATGTAATGGCCATGTTCTCTTGCTCGAACGCGATCAATCCGCTTCACATCTTCAAATTCATAAATGCTTTCTTCAAGTTCTTTCAGTAGCTCTTCATCAATATTGCCTTCCATTAAGATTTGAAAAGACTCTCCCATCATTTGTCTGGCAATGTTAAAAATTAAATAAGCAACAAAGATACTTGCTATTTTATCTCCGTATAACAGTAGTTGAACATCCATTTTATCACCAATAATGGATAATAAAACACCAATTGCCGCTGCAATAGAAGCAACAATATCTGCTTTATGATCAAATGCAATTGCCTCAATTGCCTTACTGTGGTGCTGCTTCGCTACGTTTAAAGAATAACGGTACAACAACACCTTTGCTATGTATGAAATAACAGCAATCCACATGGCTAAAATATTTGGAGATTCAACCGGATGGAATAAACCAACGACTCCTTCAAATACCACATAAAATGATACAAGCAATAAAATAATTCCTACAATCCCTGAGACAATTACTTCTGCTTTTCCATGCCCATATGGATGATCATCATCTGCCGGCTTATTTGCTACTCGTATAACCAACAAGACAATAATAGAGGCAAATACGTCCGCTGCAGAGTGAATACCATCAGCAAATACGGCATCACTATTTCCAACCCATCCTACTATTACTTTTCCTAGCGTAAGGGCAATATTGCTCCATACGCTAATCCATGCTACTTTTTTCGCAATGGACTCTCTTATACTATTGTTCATTTGCACACCTCGACTTACTTCTTGAAAAATCAGCTTTTTTATCTTATCACTGTTCATTCAAGTGGGTCTAGAGCAACCTATTTTCATTTAGCTATATATGTTTCAGCACAGCAAAATTACTGATAATCCACAACATATCTTTCTTATTTCTCTGCCAGCTTCTTACGATCAGTTGCCATTGCAGGTTCTTCCATCCACCCTTACTCAATCATAATTCGAATTCCATCTTTTCCGTACTTCCCTCTGCGCCCAATTAGCTGAGAAAATTCTACTGCTACATCCGAACGGAAGGCCATAGACAAACCATCACCGCAGTTATCAATAGCGACCGTCACTGCTGTAGAAGTATGATACATCATCAGCTTATCTGAAAACGGTGAAATCGTTGAGTTGGTTACATATGCATCAAGCAGCCTCGGACTTGGTAAATCAGCTTCAGACAGTAACTCGGCGAAGTCCTTGATTTGCTTACTTGCAAGCTTGACTCCATCAAAAAAATAAGAGCGTAATTTTTGTGTGGTAGCTACTTGACTAAAGGCCAGCATCAGCGTTTTACCTAATACGTTTGTATTAACAATTTCTTGAATAGCCGTAACCTCTAAAGAAGTTAAAGGATGCATTTGAGAGAAAAATGGTGATATAAATGTTTTTTCGTCAACAAAATTCACTTTTACAGGATAAGGAATAATCGGAGGTCTCATCAGCACGCTTTTTCTTAAAATAAAGTGGTTAGAATTCTCTAAAAGAGTATCGCTTTCTTTTACACACCGAGATAGGTGGTCATAAATATCTTGCCTTCTCACTACGCTTAGCGCCCTGGCATATTTCTTCATACCTCCAATGGCCATTTCATTGACCTAGATAGCCATAAAAATATCATCAAATAAAGCAGGAACTCCTTTGTTCACATCTTGTTCCCCAAACCCTACTGGTATTGGAATTTTTTCTGAACTGAATAATTCCGTTAATTCATCTACATGGGTTTGTGAAAACTGATGTGCTTTTTTTTAGAGTTCCTTAATCACTGGATCTTTTACAACAGATAGGAAGTAACCAAGAACACATACATACAGCGTATCACCTAAATATTGCGCCCATAAGTAACCTAACTCGGCTGCACTCAACCGCTGATTTTGTTGATGTTTTTGCATTTCACTCTTTATATTTTCATTCACGTATTCTCCTTTTGGATAAAGTCGTACTTTTACTATCTCCAAAGAAGCGCTGAATAAACCGCATAAAAAAGACCTAGATAACAAGTCTAGGCCTTTTAGGTTATGCATATTTTTGGTCTTCGGTCTCTTTTCTAAAAAAGCTTTTCATCGCATGAAAAACGTCTGATTTTTGTTTTAAAATAAAGTGTCTAAAGCTTTCATCTTGAATGTTTTTGTACGCAGACATTAAAGTGGAATGTCGATTGTACTGATTCACTTCCCCATACCCAAACATATTTGACACTTTCATTAATTCATTTACTAACTTTACACACCTTGCGTTATCTGAAGTTAAGTTATCACCATCTGAAAAATGAAACGGGTAAATATTATAACGGCTCGGATCATACTTTTGATTAATTAATTCAAGCGCTTTTCGGTAAGCTGATGAGCAGATGGTTCCTCCACTTTCTCCTTTGGAGAAGAAGTCTTCTTCTGACACTACTTTTGCCTCTGTATGATGGGCAATAAATTCAATTTCCACTGTTTCATATTTCGTACGTAAAAAGCGTGTCATCCAAAAGAAAAAGCTTCGTGCCATATATTTTTCCCATATGCCCATCGAACCACTCGTATCCATCATAGCTAAAACGACTGCTTTTGATTCTGGCTTTATAACTTCATTCCATGTTTTAAATTTTAAATCCTCCGGATAAATAGGATGAAAAGCAGGCTTTCCTGTCATTGCGTTTCGCTTATACGCGCTCATCATCGTCCGTTTTTTATCAATATTCCCCATCAAACCTGTACGTCGTATATCATTAAATTCAATGTGTTCCACAACAATTTGATCAGATTCTTTTCGCTGAAGATTAGGCAGTTCTAATTGAGCAAATAAAGCCTCTTGAAGCTCCATGAGGGACACTTCCGCTTCAAAGTAGTCTTCTCCAGCCTGGTCACCTGCTCCTTGACCTTTTCCTGCTCCTTTTTGACCATCTCCAGCAGATCCGTCACGTGCTATTACATCCCCAACTTTACTTTCTCCATCACCTTGACCCACATGTTTGTTTTTATCATAATTGTACCGAATTCGATATTCATCCAATGATTTGATCGGGATTTTAACAACTTCTCTTCCATTGGACATCACGATATTTTCTTCTGTAATTAAATCCGGTAAATTATTTTTAATTGCTTCTTTAATTTTTTCTTGATGTCTTTTTTGATCATCGTGGCCTTTACGATGGAGGGACCAGTCTTCTTTTGAGACAGCAAAACTTTTATCTACTTCTTTTCCCACGCTTTTCCCCTCCTTATTTAAAAAACACCTGCACGTTTTTACTCGGCATGCATAACCTATACCGAAAGTTTCTGACAAACACCTTTAGTTCAAAGATTGGTTACTCTTATCCTATGCGCAAGAATGGTATACTTGCTAACTTATTCTTTCACTATTAACTATTCATTTTATAGTGTCTATTGTCATGTATATGTTTATGACTTATCATATGATGGTTAAGTGCAATGCGTACTACACATTAGCCTAATTATGCAGAGTTTATTTTAAGAGATAAGAAAAACATGGCACAGATCGGAAGTGCCATGTTTTCTTGTTAGTACTGAGTTATCGATTTAACAAACTTCCTACATAGCGCAGCAGTTCATTAGCAGATACTGAATTGTATCCATGCTCATCAATCAATCGAGCCACTACTTCATTTACTTTCTTCAGCTGCTGCTCATCTGGTGTTTTAGTGGACGTTGTAATTTTCACTACGTCTTTTAAATCCGCAAACAATTTTTTCTGAATCGCTTCACGTAAGCGCTCATGGGAATTATAATCAAATCGTTTTCCTTTACGTGCATAAGCGGAAATACGAATTAAGATTTCTTCGCGGAATGCTTTTTTTGCATTTTCTGAAATACCAATTTGTTCTTCAATTGAACGCATTAATTTATCATCTGGATTTAACTCTTCTCCTGTTAGCGGATCACGAAGCTTATTTTTGTTGCAGTATGCTTCGACATTATCTAAATAATTATCCATTAATGTTTTAGCAGACTCTTCGTATGAATAAACGAACGCTTTTTGCACTTCTTTTTTAGCAATTTCATCATATTCTTTACGCGCCAGAGAAATATAATTCAGATAACGCTCTCGATCCTCAGCAGAAATAGACGCATGCTGTGCTAACCCTTCTTTCAAGGAACGCAGTACATCTAATGCATTAATTGATTTAATATCTTTTCGAATGATGGTAGATGAAATGCGATTAATGACATAACGAGGATCAATACCGCTCATTCCTTCATCCGTATACTCTTTTTGTAACTCTTCCACGTCTGCATCGTTATAGCCTTCTACAGATTGACCGTCGTATAGGCGCATTTTCTTTAATAAATCGATATCGCCTTTTTTAGGCTCTTTTAATCTTGTTAATGTAGTAAAGATAGACGCAATACGTAATGTATGAGGGGCAATATGAACATCTGATACGTCGCTTTCACGAATCATTTTGTCATAAATTTTTTCCTCATCACTCACTTTTAAGTTATACGGAACAGGCATGACAATAATTCGTGAATGCAAAGCTTCATTTTTCTTATTGGAAATAAACGAGCGATACTCCGTTTCATTTGTATGCGCTACGATTAATTCATCTGCACTAATTAAAGCAAATCTTCCTGCTTTAAAGTTTCCTTCTTGGGTTAAAGAGAGTAAATGCCATAAAAATTTCTCATCACATTTTAACATCTCCTGGAACTCCATCATTCCCCGGTTTGCTTTATTAAGCTCTCCGTCAAAGCGGTAAGCACGCGGATCTGACTCAGATCCATACTCTGCAATTGTTGAAAAGTCAATGCTTCCTGTTAGGTCGGCAATGTCTTGAGATTTCGGATCAGAAGGACTGAACGTTCCAATTCCAGTTCGTTTGTCCTCTGAGAAGAAAATGCGTTCGATAATGACGTCCTCAATTCTTCCGCCATACTCTTCCTCTAATCGCATTGTATTTAAAGGAGATAAGTTTCCTTCGATTCGGATACCATACTCTTCAAAGAAGTCTTTACGTAAATGATGTGGAATTAAATGCAGCGGATCTTCATGCATTGGGCATCCTTTAATAGCGTAAACAGCTCCTCGATCAGTAAGCGAATAAGCTTCAAGCCCTCTTTTTAACATGGTCACTAGCGTCGATTTACCGCCACTTACTGGACCCATTAAAAGTAAAATACGTTTACGAACATCTAAACGCTTTGCAGCTGGATGAAAATATTCTTCCACTAAGCGCTCCAGCGAATCTTCAAGTCCAAACATTTGTCCACTGAAAAATTTATAATGTCTTTTACCATTTACCTCTTCAATTCCTGCATCCTTTATCATGTTGTATACTCTAGAGTGTGCAGGCTGAGCAATTAAAGGCTCATCTTTAATCAGCTTTAGGTACTCTTCAAATGTCCCTTCCCACTTAAGACGATTCTCTTCTTCGCGGTATCTTTCAACTTTCTTTAATATATCCATTAAAGGACCTCCCCTACTAGTTATGGTGCTAGTGAACAAGATTAATACAATCTATGCAGCAAAATGTTTGAACATGCTTTTTAAATTGTAAAATTCAGAAATTTGTCCTTGCTAGGCATTCACAGTGAAGTATTTATTAGCTATAATAAAAGAGTAAGAAGGAACGGTTAAACTTTGTTAGAGAACTTACGTCTCTAAAAGAGTTATTTCGTCATTATTACACATCATGAGATATGAGAAGTCGGTTTTAACTGTAGTAGCTGTATAATCCTTTTAATCAGATTGAGGAGGAAAATCAATGCGCTTACTTTTAGTATTAGGAGTAACAATTGCTTTTTTAGCATCCATCTTCAGAGCGGGATACAATGATAAACCGGGCGTTAAAAAATAACCACTACATATCATCGTCGACATAAATAAAAAAGCGAGGTTCAATAAAATTTGAACCTCGCTTTTTACTTAAGATAAACCAACGTAATTTTGTTGGCGCAGCGCTTCATAGATTAAAATAGCTGCTGTATTAGATAAATTTAAAGAACGAACATTTTCTGTCATCGGTAAACGAAGACATCTTTCCATGTTCTCTTCAATAATGTGCTTTGGCAGACCTTTTGTTTCTCTTCCAAATACGAAGAAATGATCCTGCTCTAAGTCACTATAATCAAATGTTGTATGTGGCTGCTGACCAAATTTTGTGATGAAGTAAAAGCCTGCTTCAGGATACTTTTCAAATACTTCTTCTAATGAATCATGATACACCACATTTACAAATTCCCAGTAATCCAATCCAGCTCGCTTTAACATTTTATCATCTGTTGAAAAGCCTAACGGTCGCACTAAATGCAGCGTCGTATTGGTTGCCGCACATGTTCGCGCAATATTTCCTGTATTTGCTGGAATTTCTGGTTGAAATAATACTACGTGTACTCCCACGAATTTTCACCTCTGCTAACAAATCTATTCATCATTATACCACTAACTTGCTAAAACGAAAGTCTTACCGATCAACGATATGGAAAAAATCATACTTAATCTTTGGCGTGTAAGCCGTTGAATCTTCATAAGCCCAATATCTCATTCGACTATTGTAGGTATTTGCATTCACAAGAGGCATACCGTGACCGTCTTTTGCTACAACAATCGTCGTATGATTCCATCTTCCATCTCCTTCAAAATCGTAGCAGATAACGTCTCCAGGGACAAGTTCGCTTGCTGAAGATTTCCGCACAGCCCGAAGTCCTGATTTGGAGTTACTTAAATAGCTGTGCATGGAATGAGCAACTGCCCAGCTGTAACTCCAGGCGTTCCCTCTCATCCACCATCCGGCTGCTTTTTTAGGATGTCCACGCATGGGTGCCTTTCCTGCATGCAAACACTGTGAGATATAATTGGTACAGTTTACCTCAAACTGCTTATAACTTTCATTGGGTTTATCCCAATATTTTTCTGCATACTGAACAGCCGCAAGACGATCATAATAAGAGGCTCTTTCTTCGTCTTGCTCTACTTCTTCTACATCCATGTTAACCTCATCTTCAGAAAAATTCTTTACCAGCAGCTCATCTTGAATAAGCGTATCTTTATAAAAAAGAGCTAAACGATCTTCAATTTCTTCTTCTATATAGAAAAAATCGTTTTGTTTTAAAAATGCCTGAATGTGCACCTTATATAATACTCTTGTTTCTTCCTGATCCCTATGAGCAGATTGAATAGAACCTTTCATATTACATTTTAAAACATCAACATCTCTTTTTTTTATAAGAGACCGCTTTAGTTCACACTGATGTTCAATGAAAGGCTTAAAGTCCTCATGAAGTTCACCTTTTACATAGCTATCCGCACGCGCTTTAATTAAAGTATATAATACATTCCTTTTTGTTAGCATAATGTCACCACTTTTCTAAGCGTTTATTATACGCTATGACTCATTAGCTAACTTTATCAATAAAAATACGGTTTAGATCTCTTGAAGCATTTCTATACCTTTTGACATTTCTTCAATTACTTCTTGGTCCTTTTCTTTTTCTCTTAAGTTCATAAGTGTATCTAACGCTTCTTTATCACCAATTTTGCCTAACGCCCATGCCGCTGTTCCTCGAATGACAGGGCGAACGTCATTTTTAATTAACTCAATTAAATCTGGAACGGCGGTTTGATCTTTAAAATGGGCCAGTGCAATAATGGCATTACGCTGAATTGGCTTTTTCCCTCTCCAAGACCCTGAAACATGCCCAAATTTCTCTTTGAACTCACGATTACTCATCGTTAAAAGCGGTTTTAATTTAGGCTTCGCAAGTTCTGGGTCAGGCTCCATCTCAGGGTGAAAATGAAAGTCTTTTCCTTTATTTTCAGGACACACAGTTTGACATGTATCACAGCCATATAAACGATTGCCTAATTTACTTCGAAATTCTTCAGCTAAAAATCCTTTTGTTTGGGTTAAAAAGGCAATGCATCGCTGCGAATTCAGCTGACCGCCTGTTACAAGCGCACCCGTAGGACACGCATCAACGCACTTATTACAAGTACCACAACCGTCCTCTATCGGTTTATCAGGAGGAAACGGGATATCTGTAATCATTTCTCCTAAATACACGTAGGAACCAAATTCAGGTGTAATAATGGCACAGTTCTTACCGCTCCAGCCAATACCAGCTCTTTCTGCTACAGCTCGGTCTGACAGCTCGCCTGTGTCTACCATCGATTGAAGGATAGCTGCAGGTACTTTTTCTTTTATGAAAGCTTCAAGCTTTTGAAGCCTATCACGTAAAACCGTATGATAATCTTGTCCCCAAGAAGCACGGCAAAAGATCCCTCGGCGATCTTCCTTTGTACTCTTTGGTGCATCCTTTAATTTAGAAGGATACGCAAGTGCAATTGAAATAATAGATCTAGCTTTTGGAACAACTAATGTGGGATCTACTCTCTTTTCAATATCAGGTTCCTCAAAGCCTGAAGCATAACCTAACTCTTGCTGTGCTAACAGTCGATTCTTCAACTCATCAAACATAGAAGCACTCGCAAATCCAATCTTATCGATTCCAATCTCTTTGCTGTATGAAATAATTTCTTCCTTCAACTGATACGCATTCATAGTGAGTAATAGCCTCCTTTCTCAGAAATTCTATATATTCATGCATTGAACTGTTTTCTCACTCAATGAAATGATAGGATGGTATCTATAAACGAACAAATACTAATTATAATAGAAAGGATTAAAAAAATGAACTTTACATTATCACCCGCTATTAAACAGCTTTGCCCTTCTTTTAAAATGGGAATCATTCAGTATAAAAATATTGAAATTGGCGATTCTCCTCAAATGCTAAAAGGACGTCTGCGCCTTTTTCAAGAATCCATTTATTTCGACCTTGAGTCAAAGAAAGTAACAGAATTTGAAGGTGTTAGCGAGTGGAGAAAGCTTTTCAAAACATTTGGTACTGATCCAAGTAAATACCGTCCTTCTATAGAAGCTTTAATTAGACGAATAGGAAAACAAACGTATTTGCCTTCTATCAATTCTGCTGTGGACATTAACAACTTTTTTTCATTGCAATATGAAGTCCCAATTGGAATTTATGATTCCTCTAATTTAGAAGGCTCCATTGAATTTACTATCGGTAAAAAAGAAGAGTCTTATGAAGCTCTAAATGAACGTAATATTTCTTTAGAAAATAAAATCATTTCAAAAGATGCCCTAGGAGCTTTCGGAAGCCCTTATGTCGATTCTAACCGAGCGTACGTAACTGAAAAGACAACACAAGCTGTACAGTTCATTTATTTAAAGCCTTCACTTTCAGAAGAACAGGCTTATAAACTAACTAAATCCCTAAGTGACATGTTCATTCAGATTCACGGCGGCGAAGCAGCCTATCAAGTCATTAACTGATGTACGTAAATATAGCGTCTATCTTTTCAAGATAGACGCTATATTTACGCTAAAATAAAAAACGCAACATCTCAGCTTTGAAAGCGAGACACTGCGTTGTGATAACAATATGTATGGAGCGGGTGATGAGAATCGAACTCACGACATCAGCTTGGAAGGCTGAGGTTTTACCACTAAACTACACCCGCAAATATTATCAAAATTTGTCGACCGATAAGTAAAAATAAAAACAGGAATCATCCTGTCAAGTAAAGCTAAAGTACCGATGGTCGGGGTCGAACCGACACTCCCGAAGGAACACGATTTTGAGTCCCCAAAACAACTCGAATCTTATTTAGATCTTCACCTTCAACGTTTGTCGAACTTTGTTGTTTTTTCGGTTAACACGATTACCTTTATTATTATGCCTTGTTCCTTCGGAAAAGTCAATCCTATTTATGAATTTTCTTGATTTTTTTTGATTGAACTTTATTGAATTTAGCTTCTCCTAAATTCTTATACTTCGTTATAAGTTCCATTTCATAATTTCTCGCATCTTCTTCCTGTTCAAACTCGCCTACAAACTTATATTCAATTTTTCCCTCTTGCATAAGTTGCTTATGTTCCGTGTTTCTTCTATTAGTATGTCTTCTGCATCGATACCAGACTCCACTTCCTACATATACAACTTCATTATCTAGTAAATGAAGGTAAACAGTGTATTTGTTAACTTTTCTAAGTTGGTTTGGATCAAGTTCATACTTCTTAATAAGTTGTATTATTTTTTGAAACGTAGTGCCGTAAATATTTGCAATGTCTTGATTTGTCATCTTATTTGATAGGTATTTAATAATTTCTTCTTTTGTTGGTAACATAAAAAATCAACCTCCTAGAGTTTTTATATCTAGAAGATTGATTTTGTAAACTACAGTTAAAATAAAATTAGCTTATTTTTGTTAAACTTCTAAACGGAACTTGTCCATTTTCAAATAAAGTATATCCGGTTACCATACCATGATCAATTGCCCAATAATCTACATTGATGCTTACAGTTTCATTGTTTTTCTCTTTTTTTATGCCTAAGATATTTCCTACAGGTGTTAAAGACCTTTCATTATCAAGAAAATCAATTTTATAAGAAATTAATTTTTCATTCTTATGATTTGTTTCTTGGTAAACTTGAAAGCACTGGAACTCTATATTTTTATTACTAGCAAAAATCAATTCTGTACTTATTTGTAATTCAGGGAATTTTACTTTTGAAAAGTATGTAACAAATTCTTGTACAACATTTGTTTTAAAAATAACCTCTTTTAAAATCATTTCTCTTCCCCCTCTATATTTAATTACAACTAAGTACAATTTCTACTCTTTCCTAAATATACCTTTTGAAAATAAAATAAAATTAATATTTTATTTATTAAAACTTATAGCCCCAAGAATTAACTTTGACGATTTTCAATTCTAAAAAGTTTATTTTTTTGTGAAAGTCTTAGTATAATGTTGGTTTCATTATTCAATTGATCAGGAAGTTTATCTTTTAATATAGAAAATATCAATTGGATATTTTTACCTTCTATAAATTCAGAGACTTTAGCTAATTGATTACTATGCATAAGCTCTTTTTTATCATTTAATATAAAATGTAATACAGGAATACCTTCATCATCTGCATATAAAATATATGCTAAGTCAAAGCATAAAATCTCTCCCTGTTTTTTACCTGAACTACTGTTAGCATTGAAAGAATCAAATACATACAAATCTTTTCCTGTCTTTTTATCAACTTCAACATCAAATGAAATACCATATTTCTCCCCATATATTTCACTTGAAACTAAAGAGAACTCTTTATTGAATTTTTTTAATTTATTTTTGATTTTCTCTTTAAACTTCTCAGAAAATAATCCCTTGTCAATAATTTTTAGTTCTTCTTCTAGAGAACTCATTTTATTGTCCACTTCACCAATTTGTGAAAGTGAATTTTCTATTTCTCCTTTTCTTTGATAATTTTCGTTTAATTCAGTAATAATAACTTCCAAATCCTTAAAGGTATCACTTTTTGCAATTTTATTTGTTAACTCATCCTCTCTAGATAATAACTTCTTCAGTTCACTATCTAAACCTAATATTTCTGCCTCGATTTCCGGTATGTCTTGTGTAATAAATCGGATTTGCTCTACAATCATGTTATTGTGATAGACGACCAATTCTTCGAAAGTTTTTTGAATATTTTTCATATTTTCATTTGCTTGATTATATATTAACTTCAACTGGTTTAGGTCAATATTAGACTTATTATTCAAAAGATCCTCTTTAGCTTCACGTATTATTTTTTCTCTGAGGCTTAATTCGCTAATTTTAGAGCTAATGTTACTAATTCGATATTTAGTTTCATTTAATTCCTTTAAATCTTTCTCGTAGTCAACATTTATATTTAAATTTCTTTTCTTATTTTCAAGTTCAGAGATTACATTTTCAATCATTGCAAGCGATAGCTCTAACTCATTCTTGCTTTTCTTTTTTTCTATCCTCTTTTTAAATTCAATTTCAGTTCCAATTTTCTTAATTATTTTTGATCTATCCGGAACTGAAATCCCAAATAAATACAAATACAATAATTCATATTCTGCCCGAGCTGTGAATGCTGATAGCACTTTTAGAGTATTATTTATACGCTCATCAGTATATCTAATACTATGTGCGATAATTTGCCTAAATGAAGGAATTTGCTCTTCTCTATCACCTATAATTAAATTATCCAGCTCATTTTCAAAACTTTTTTCATTAGTAAAGTTCTGATTATTAATTCTCATAACCTTATTTTTTCGGCTTAAAAAATTTCTTTCTATTTTTATTTCCGAAGAATCCTCAACATCTAAATCTTTCTTTAACATTAATGTTACTAAAACGCGACTATTAATTAAATAATCCTTTACTAAATCAATTTCTTTTTTATTTTCTTTATCAATATAGATTATTTTAGGGTTTGCTCCAAGACAAAAATCAATTAGTTTTAAAACAGTAGTTTTCCCAACGTTATTTCCCGTTTCTTTGTTAGTGACATTTATGGTTTCATCTACAATTAAATTGACTCCTTTATGAAATTCTATGTCCCTAACAATTCCCCCTACATCCTCAATCTTTAGATATTTTATGAACACAGCTTAACTTCACCACTTTCATTTACAATTGCAATATCTGCTAAAAATAGCCAGTCTAAAGAAAGCATAAAGATAGACAAAGACATTCCATTTTCATCCTTAACAATTTTATATAAATTGATTATATCAATATTATCTTCTTTAATAAGTTGTTGTAAGATAATATATCCATTATAATATATGCTCATTTCGGGATTTATATCTCTAGGCAGTAACATAGTTATATCCCTCTGGATTCTCAAATATTTTACATCTTATAAATGCATCTACCACTATTATTGAAACACACTGTTCAAGTTCTTCCTTAGGCAAAGTTTTATAGTTATCACTTTCTTCGATATATGCCAGAGTTTTAGTGATTATATTTATAAAACGTTGAGTATCATTAAGATCCTCATCCATAAGTTCTTCGTTATAAAAATTTACAAGCTTATTAAACACTGAGAGACTCTTATTTCTAGCTTGATTATCAAACTCTTCATAAATTCTGTTGATTTTAGGGAAAAATATTCTATAGTGTTTAATGATTCCTCTTGCTCTCTTCAGATTATTAAATTCTATCTTAGAATCGATATTAAACTCGTGTAATCCGTTGACTGGGGGTACTGATCCTAAATCTTCCTCAGAAAGCAAGTTTATTAAATCAGCTAAATTTGTAGAGATTCTTTTTACATCTGGCATCTCTCCAAGCTCTGATTTAATAAGGTCATATATATCTTTTTGTTTATCTATTTTAGCTTCCAGTATAGTCTTTAAAATAATCTCTTTGTCCCAAATATCCTCATTGGGATTAAATTCTATACCGTGTTTATTATTAAACTTTAGGTCCCTAAATCCCTTAGATACTTGGGAAAAGAAGATGAATTTTAACTTATATCCCTTCTTTTTATAATCCAATAATATATCTTTAGAAAGTGTCTCATTAACTTTCTTCTTAGTATCCGATGATGAGACTTGAATAAGAACTTTTTTATTTTTATCTATTAAATCAATTGCAGCCGCATTTTGACTTTCTGTATTGGCATTTTCTAAATTTAATCCAAACATCATACTACACAAATCCCTATAGAAATATTCAGCATGGATATTGAGATTTAAAATATTTAACTTTCCATTACTCTTAATTCGTAAAGACATTACTTCAATTTTTTCCGATACATATGAATAATAGAAATCTCTTCTCATGGGAATCTCCTTTATAAAAAACAGATCTTTTTTCCTAATTTTACTATACATAAGTATCTTATTGTATATAAATCCAATAATTTAATTTAGATCCTTTTTTTCTCATAACTATATATATTTCTCGAGAATAATAATCTAAGAGAATGTACTTATTAAAATATTGGATAAGTTATGTATCTGTAGATTTAGCTAAACAATTTAGGTAGTATAAATTTATTTTTTCAAAAATAAATAAATTTCTTCATAAATTCAGTTTACATTTTTATTTTTTACGATATAAAGACTTCAGTTAAATACAAATTACTGGAGGAATTATATTATGACAAAATTAAATCAATTAATTAATAATGTAGAAATCGTTGGAACTTTAAAAATGAAAAATCTGGAGTATAAGACTACGTTAGATGGTCGTTCATACATATCTGGAGAGATCGTAGTTATTTCAAATGTTAATAATACTGTTCACGAGTTTATAATTAAAGTGTTTTCAATGAATACACAAAGGGCAGCAAATACTTTCAAGGGTATTGAAACAGTTTTAAATGAATACAAAACAATCGAACAAAATGGAGAGGGAAATGCAGATTTTATTAAAGTAACGGGTTCTTTAAAATTTAATCAATATCAAACAAGCAATGGGAATTTTCATCAATACAATGAGATTAAGGGGAATATTTTTA
>ENA-ORXC01000283-ORXC01000283.1-marine-metagenome-genome-assembly--contig:-NODE-283-length-40042-cov-3.863681_pt1 | contig 40042 bp, 45 predicted proteins | sample MGYA00237865_ERZ511478 | MGnify/ENA metagenome assembly ERZ511478
TGAAGAGCCTGATTCATAGATTGAATTGCTTGTTGAATATTTTGTTGAATTTGTTGATCTGTTTGCTGCATCTGCTGCTGAGCCTGAGAACTAAATGATTGCATTTGATGCATTAAAGAGTTAGAGCCTTGGCTGCTTTGAGAATTCTGTTGTGATCCTTGCTGAGACATTTGCTGAATGTTTTGCAGTTGAGACAAGTTTTGGCTTAATTGGGAAATTTCTTGGCGAATGCTCCCCAATTCTTGGCCTAGCTCAACATCTGTAATTTTAGTTCCAAGTAACTGAGCCTCTTTTTGTTTTTGTTGCTGATCTTGTTGTTGATTATTTTGAGTCATATAAAATCCTCCTTAAAATAGATAACACGTACTTCTTTATACTTTTCCAATTCTTCTCGAAACATACATAGTAATTAACAAAGAAATTTAATTCATTTTTTTCTACTATTAGATTAGCTATGAAAGCAAGAGCGTATAAAAACAGGACCTATGGACAACTTAAAATTACGGAATTGTTTCAATTCTAACTCTTTAATAGATACTAGCGTTCATCTTTCAAGAGAAGAAAGACTTCAATTATAATGAGGTCTTTTTTTATTACTTTCCAGCATGATTACAATCAAAACCTACAGGCCAAGTACTCAATTCCTGTAAAGATAGGGGTTCTAATCAAAACGTAAATTAAAACCCCTATCTTATAAAAATTGCTATATCTCTACCTGCAAATTTGCAGGTAATTCATTATTGAATTTGTTGATTTTGGTTCGACGATTGGCGTTGATTTTGTTGCTGTTGACCTTGCTGAATAGCCTGATACATTTGCTGCATAACTTGATTAGCTTGAATGCCTTGAAGAGCTTGGTTCATAGATTGAATCGCTTGTTGAATATTTTGTTGAACTTGTTGGTCCGTTTGCTGCATTTGCTGTTGAGCCTGAGAGCTAAACATTTGCATCTGCTGCATTAATGGATTTGATGCTTGGCTTGTTTGAGCACCTTGTTGAGAATTTTGTAACTGAGAAAAGTTTTGACTTAGCTGGGAAATTGCTTGATGAATGCTTCCCAGTTCTTGTCCTAATTCAGTATCAGTAATATTCCCTCCAAGCAGCTGAGCATCTTTTTGCTTATAGCGTTGATTGTTTTTAGTCATTCTTAAAAACCTCCTTAAAGTAGATAGAACGTACTTGTTTATAATTGTCTGTTCCTTTAAGAAAAATGTTTAGCAAAAACGAACAATTTTTTGTTAGCAAGCTATTTATTATAACTGGCAGAAAAATGTTGATTTTGTATGGTTTTCTGCTGATTGTGAGGGATAAAAACATATAATAGATGTAAGTTAAAAATGGAAAAAAACATGTCATATTTACTATGTAAGGAGTTAGATTATAGGGGAGTTACATACGAGAAATTATAGTTCATGGTTATCATGCATATAGGAAAGCAGTAAAAAGAACCCTGCAGTACGGAATTTCAACTCCAACTGAGGGTTCATCTCATGGTACTAGCTTGCCATTTTAAATAATTTTTATAAAGGAAGAAAGTCTTTAATACCCAGAATCCTCTGATGTAAGGTTATCGAGCATGGTGTAGTCATATTTCTGCAGGGGCTTTTCTGCTGGACCTTCTATAACTTCTCCTGTATAAGAAAATCTAGATCCGTGGCAAGGGCAATCCCAGGAACGGTCTCCGCTGTTCCATTCGACTTCGCAGCCAATGTGAGTACAGGTTGTATCTACAATGTGGAGTTTTCCTTCTTGATCTTTGTAGGCTCCCTTTCGATGACCTCGAACCGTAATTACCGCTCCTTCATCATTAGCTAGATCTTCGGCTCTTACATCAGAGATTTCAAGCTTCCCTTTGATGAGATGGCTTACAACATCAGCATTTTCTACTAAGAAATTTTTCAAGCTGGGGTTTGCGTAAAAACGCGACGGCGAATACAAATGTTGATAGGCGTTCTCTTTGCCTAGAATTATATCTCTGAATAAAAGTGCTGCTGCTGTTCCATTTGTCATTCCCCATTTTCTATAACCAGTAGCGACGAGTATATTAGGTTGACTAGAGGTAAGTTCTCCAATATAAGGAAGTTTATCAAGCGTGACTAAATCTTGTGCCGACCAGCGATACACAATATTTTCTATGTCGAAAACTTGTTCACCAAAATTCTTTAGCACTTTATAATGTTCCATTGTATCTTTTCCTTGACCGGTTTGATGGCTTTCTCCCGCCACAAGAATCATTTCTTCACCGTTAATGACTGCAGAACGCAGGGAACGTGTCGGTTGATCAGCGCTAATATACATTCCACCTGGATAAGGTTCTTTGGCTTTAACAGCAAGGATATAGGATCGGTCAGCGTGCATTCTGGCAGAATAAAGTCCCAGCCCTTCATAAAAAGGAAAATGCGAGCAAGAAAGAACGTAGCTGCCTGTAACACGTATACCTTCTCGTGTAAGAACTGTTTGCTTATCTCCAGATTCAATATTCACTGCCGTTGTATGTTCAAAAATAAGTCCGCCTTTTTGTTTAATAGCTTGAACGAGGTGAACTAGATATTTAATGGGATGGAACTGTGCCTGGTCTTTCATCACAAGGGCTTTTTTAATTTCTATGTTAAAAGGAATATGATCAACCAATTCACCATTAATATTAAGTTCTTTATAAGCTTCTGCCTCTTTTTCAAGTTTTACAGCATACTCATCAGTAGTAGCATATATGTAGGCATCTTGCATGAGAAAATCACAATCAATTTGATGATCTTCAACTGTTTGCTTAATAAAGTTCAAGGCATCTGTATTAGCCTCATAGTATAACCTTGCCTTACTTCTGCCAAAATTCCGAATAAACTCATCGTAGATCAAATCGTGCTGGGCAGTAACTTTTGCTGTCGTATGTCCCGTTGTGCCATTTAATAGTCTTCCTGCTTCCAAAACGGCTACCTTTAGACCTTCATTGACTAAAAGATAAGCAGAAGTAAGACCTGTAATCCCGCCTCCTACAATCACAACATCTACGTCCATGTCATTATCTAGACCGGGAAACTCCGGCAAATCAATAAAATCTCTCCAGTATGGTTCAGGCTCCTGCGGAAGCTGTTCTCCCTTGCGTTCATTATGAGTCACATTAAGACCTCCACTCAATATTTTAATAGTAGCGTTATTAGGATTTCCATTTATTGAGAGTTCATACTTAATGAGGAACACAGCTTTCGCTATGTGAACTTATGTTATTTTATAACCTCCATTCAAAAAGTCTCTAGTCCCAAATCTTATACAAATAAAAAGGAGAGGATCTATTTGAATTAGACTCTCTCTTCTTTATTTATATATCTACCAATATTAATTTTAACCTTTTGCTAATTCTAACGCTTTATCTGCCTTTTTTAAATCGTGATTTACTTGCTCTTCAACATCATAAGCATGATACATTTCATTATCAATCATATATTGAGAGATCTTTTCATGAAGCTCAATAGCTTCGTCTAATTGTTTTTTTAATACTTTGCGTACTTCTGGTGTTGCTGTTTCCGTAAGAGCTACGGCATATGTTCGCACACCGTTTTTCGCTGATAATAACAAATCAGTTGCAATAGCAAGATCATCTAACGTTTTGTTAAGCGTACTTTTAGCAGCCATTCCTAAATCCCTCCTGTTTATTGAGCTTTCTTTAAGATTTTTTTCAATTCATTAATTGCTTCAGTAGACGTTTGGACATCTTCTTCCAGAATCTTTTTTAATTTTTCGTCCTCTACCAATTCCAGCATTGCTGTGCCTTTTGTTACACACGACGTTTTAAGCGTTAAGATTTCATGAACTTCTAGCGTCTCGTGCATAGCTAATTTTTTTGTCATGTCTCAATTCCTCCTTGTGATCGTATATATTTGAAGACTTCAATTGTGTAATTTAGCGCCTGCGCAGGCTGGCTGTTTTTTTGTTTTTTAACTGTTCGAATTTTTATTGCTAGCTTTTCCGCCTTTTTCGCCTATTTCTCTGAAAAACTCTTTGTTTTGATTTTTAGATGTGGCTTTTCCACCCTTTTCTCCAATCTCTTGGAAAAACTCTTTATCATGATTTTTAGACGTAGTTTCTCCACCTTTTCGTCCAGCTTCTTCTCTGCTCATTTTTTCAGTTTCTTTATTCTTTGCCATGTTGAATTCCTCCTTAAAATTTTTTGACTTGTGAACTATATTCCCAGCTCATTTCCATTTAAACAGTAATTATCTAATTTTTTTAATGTTTCAGAAAAATACTCCAGGGTATTACAAGTAGCATAAATGAATTCATTTATATAAACCATTTTCTATACTAGAAGGAGGAACTACTCATGACAAAAAATGTGATAGGCACATATGATAATGAAGAAGCGGTGGTAACGGCTATTCAACATTTAAAAACACAAGGATTTCAAGAGAGGGACCTCTCTCTGGTCACCAGCAAAGATATCGATGAAGAGGACTATTTAGAAGTAGAAAACAAAGAAGGAATTGACATAAAGAAGATTGAAACCACGGATCAAATTCATCAAGATGAGTCGATTATGGATAAAATTAAACATATGTTTTCGTCCAATCACCCTAAAGAGACTCTTAGGGATAAAGCAAGAGTAGAAAAGCGTTTAATTAACTTAGGCGTTCCTCTTACAGAAGCAGGGCCTTATGCAGATGATTTGCAAAAAGGAAAAGTATTATTGTTAGTAAGAGCCAATAGAGAAACAAAAACAAACCCTTTCTTAGAAAATAGAGAAGATTCTCCTTTTGCAAAAGGTGACTCTGTTTATGATAAATCATTATACGGCGAACATCGTGATCATAAATAGAATGTTCGCAAAAGGGAAGAAATAAATAGTAAAACTTAAGTTTGTAAGCACACAAGAACATAGGAATCGTAATTCCTTATATTCCTTTAAGTATATGTTTTAAAAAAAGCTACTCAAACGAGTAGCTTTTTTTAAATAAAACGAACATCCACCAGTCCACTTAACATCAGCCTATGTTTTAATTTAAATACTCTAGCATATTGACGAATCTTGTCTCAGCTATACATCGGCCTTGTTTGTCTATAATGTTTTAATTGGGATGAAATTAACTTATTTTATTTGATCGTTCCTTAAAAGAAATCTCTTCAGCACGAAGCCAGCTGTTAAAACCTACATACGTAAATAAGTGGAAGTTTTTCATATAAATAAACCGGGAAACGGAACGTTAGATAACAGTAAAGGAGAACATGTTATGCATGAAATGACAGAAAAACTACATGACTTTTTACTAGAACATATTGATGAAATGTCTCAAGAATGGCTAGACTCGCGGGAAGTAGAAAAGGATTCGATCTACACTGCTGATGCTTCTTCCGAAACAACCGAATATCTTCGAGTACAAAATCGATACTTTACTTGTAAAATTGTAAAAGTTCTTATAGGAGAGTCATTGGATACTCTTAGTGATTGGCTCAGAGAGGCGATTCTCTGTATCATAGTATTCATCATTTTAAAAAGTTTCGTTTAATCTTTTTTAAACGGATTGAATCATTTTTTCACCTTCATTCATCTAGCATTACATACGAGGAGCTTTTTTCATGGAATAAAATAGTGAATGAAGCATTTGATCGGATGATAGAACTTTTCACCCTTTATTATGGACAAGTTTCAGAAGCACAATCTCAAGCTCAAAAAATGCTGATTTCTGAGCTTAGCACGCCTGTCATTAGTATTTCCGATACAGTGGGCGTACTGCCTCTCATTGGTCAGGTTGATGATTATAAGAATAGTGATTTTGCGAAGAAAGTTATGCTGCAAGCAAAAGAACTCAATCTGTCTTGCTTAATTATTGACTTATCGGGTGCACCTTCGATTGATACTATGATGACCAATGAATTATTTCAAGTTATAAAGATGTTGGACCTACTTGGAATTGACACAACCATTACAGGTATCCGTCCGGAAATAGCCTTAACTGCCGTTCAATTAGGAATAGATATGAGCAAATTGAAAACTTATGGAAAGTTAAAAGATGCAGTAAATAAGCTTTTGCATGAGTGATATTGAATTAAAGTACTAAGCTTTTTTTTATGTCGGTTATATCATAAATAGACGTACCCTTCCTATTATGAGGAAACTTCAGGTACAAAGAGAACAAATCATTTATTTGTTCTTCCCCCTGCTAACATATTAATATGATGAAAAAGAACTGTATATTAAAACCATTATTTTCATTCCTGTATAGAGACTACATTGTATTAATTAAATGGGTACAAAAGTAAAAGAATTTTCGCTTTTTAAATAAGAACAATTGGTAACGACAGCTTATAAGAAGGTCATAAAGAGGTTGAGACATCATTAACATACTTTTGTCTCACCCTTTTTTAATTAGGAAAGAAACCATCAGCAGGTCCCTTATTCATTTCCCCAGTTCTTGCTTTCTATAATTAAATGATTTGATGTGGCGTCTAGCACACGCCATACCAAGGTCTTACCTTCTATATCTTTTAACTCGATAATGCCCTCTAGCTTATTGGTATTCACATGGACACGTTCCTCATCTATTCTTTGCGCACTTTTTAATCTCGTCCCAAATGTTGCAGGACTTTCTTCCGTTAGCTTTACAATTACATTTATCATACGTTCGTCAGAAACATAGTTTTCGCTGTTCTCATAGTTCTTATCAGCAGGCTTAATAGCGTGTTCTAACCCAGTTTCATATTGGCGCCAATCAACAATTAAAAAAATGGCAAATACTACAGACACTGTTAGTAATAAGCCATACACAACATTTCGTTTCATTTACTTTTGCTCCTTTCAATAGCGATTTATAGGTAAAACGAAAAAAACTCCTGTTGTAGGAATAGGTTGTATCAGAAAATAGTATCGCATCACTTTAAAAAATATTCCTTTTTGAAGAAAAAAATAAAAGAAGGTATATTCTTATAGACCTTCCTTCTAAAAATGCGTTAATCAAGAGAGGTTTGCATACGGCTCATTTTTAGTTACCGTTAGTCCGACGTTATAAGCTAAAAGAAAAAAGGTTCCACTCATCAACGTTCAATGAGTGAAACCCTTTTTTGATTATCTGCGGCTAGCTGTGCCTCTGCTTTTTTGCAGATGAGCTTTGTGACGTATAGCTAACAGGTTACTTTGTTACTGAAATACTGCCGTTATGAGTGGCTAGTTTAATCGTATTCTTTCCTTTTCCAATAACAGCGTCCCTATCATATTTATTCAAGATATCTACTTTTCCGTTGTCGACAGAAACATTAAATTGAACGTCACTTGGTTCTTTTTCCGTCGTAATTTTAATCTTTCCATTGTGCGTTTTAAAGTCTATATTTCGATCAAGTTCTGCTGTTTCAAGAGCAATACTTCCGTTATGCGTTTCACCTTTTAAACTGCCTTCCACGTTACTCAGCGTTATTTTCCCGTTATTTGCTTTCGTTTGAAGCGTTTTTGCTGCAGCATTTTTTACGCTTGTAAGTCCATTGTGTACGTTCGTATTTAGGTTTTGTGAATCAATGTCTTCTAATTCCACACGTCCATTGTTCGCACGAACAGAAACATTTGCTGCGCGTAATTTTTTAACAGACACATACCCATTGTTGCTGGAAAGCCCCAATGAATTATACTGTTTTTCAGGCAGATAAACGTTGATAGATAGCGGTTTCAATACACTAACAATATCAAAATTGATCCAGCTGCGCTGCTGTTCATTATAAGAGATGAAAAGTGTTGAATTTTTAACGTTAGTAGTGAAGTCTCTTTTTATGTTAGAAGATGTTTCGCCTTTTAACGTTACTTTGATATCACTGCCTTTAATAGGGTACACATGAACACGAGTATTATCCGTATCGATGTTTACCTTTGATACTTGATTGCTGTTAATAACTTTTTCTTTTGAAATAGGTTCAGGATCAATCGCACGATAAGTAAGGAGACTTCCTATAATCCCAACAAGGATGAGAATGCCTGCAAGAACGGAGAGTTTCTTTTTATTCAGCACGTTTTAAACCGCCTTTCACGAGTGATACATTGTATTTTAGATAACGTACAAAGCCTTTTATAACTAGCTTCGTTACAACTAACATACCTAACATAATAAAATATCCAATTCCGCAAAATGCTAAAGACATAAATAAATTAAAGAGAAAAAAGCCGCTTGAATGTATAATAGCCTCACCAAGAACTAGAATGGGAGATAACAAGAAACATAAACCTATTGCCCAAGCTGACAAAATGAAGCCAGCTAATGCAACTGCAGGCCCAAGCACAATCACTACATTAAAAAAAGCTAAACCAATTACGGCCCAAGTAGCTCTCAAAATATTTTGAGTTGTTGACTTAGCTGTTGCTTGCTCAACATGATAATCTGCCAGCAATTCTTTGGCTATTTGATTAGGAGAACCTAGTGACGTTACAATTTCTTCTTCTGTTTTTCCTTCTTCTAAGCCAATGGAAAAATGTTCTTCATAATCTTGTAAAATATCTGCTCGTTCTTTTGAAGATAATGGTTTTAAGGATTCATTTAATTGCTGTAAAAATTTACTCTTCGACATTGTTCACACCTTCTTTAATTAATTGATTAACACCTCTTGAAAACTCGTTCCATTCATCAATAAGTTCGTATAAATACTTTCTTCCTTTATCTGTAAGCTGATAATATTTCCTTGAAGGACCTTCTGTAGATTCTTTTAAATACGTTGTAAAATATTCTTCTTTTGTTAATCGGCGCAGAAGAGGATATACCGACCCCTCTGATATTTCAATTTGATCGGAGATTTTTTGAACTAATTCATATCCATAGCGGTCTTTTTTATCAAGTAACACAAGAACACAAAGCTCTAAAACTCCTTTTTTAAATTGCACGTTCACTGCTCTTCACCCTTTCCTTTTCACAGTCCACTACTGTTTATTGTATAGTACTGATGCATAATGATTTCCTAATAATTACAATATATCACCAGCTATTGTTTATTGCAAGGTACTGTTTAATATTTTTTTAATTTTAACCATTTTTATAGTGGTAATGAAATTTTAAACCTAGATTGATACTAATTAAATAAGGTGTTTTTTATAAAGCAAAGTTCAACCTTCTTTTCTAATTAGCTTGTAGAGAAAATTATTTTAACGTACCCAAAAGAAAAGTAGTCTACCACTATAGACTACTCAAGGACGATCATTCTAAGCTATTTTTCTTTTGCTTGTTTAATAAACAAAAAGAAAACCATAATTAAGATAAAGTAATTTAGAGGGTTTTTAAAAACATCCCCACCTAGAGCCAGTTGTAATAAAATCCATAAGGCAAAGATAACTAATATGGCTGGTATTATAAGCTTGTTCATACATCACTCATCCTTCGTTTCAGAGTAATACAGTAATCATGGCTCTCAATATTTTTCATACTGTAAAAATTAAATCCATAAATAGCTTTGAAAGCATATTGATTGAATGCTTGCAAGGATATCACTTTTCAAGATAAAATTTAACAGTTTTTACTACAATTAATAGAAATGTATCAATTACATTTGATTTTTTGTAATAAGTTCAAGAAAAAAGCAACCGTTTTTTTACATTTTTCAACAATAAAAAAACTAAAACTTTACTTACTGTTAAAAAGCTTAATATATTCAACCGTTTGTTTCACCATATAATCTGTACTGAATAAATACTCTTGTTTAACCCTGAATTTTAATCTTCCAACTAAAGATGAAGCCCGGGTATAGCAATAAAGATCTAAATCTAATTTAACTTTCATTAAAATGTCCCACTCGGCTATGAATCATCTGGGAGCTGTTTTACTCCATTTATTTGAGCTAGACCGATGTCCTGTTAGTTTCGAATGTATGAAAATTCTTCCTGCAGTTCTTTTAAAAACGCAGCCGCCGCAGCTGAAAGAACATGATGCTTTTTCCATACAATATTTAAACCTGATTCAAGCCTTGGCTGTAACGGCCTGAAACAAAGATTGCTAGTAGTAGACGTATTGACTATTTTATCAAGTGTTATGGCATATCCAACGCCTTCTTCAACCAGAATGGCCGCATTATAGGCAAGATTGTATGTAGTGACGATGTTTAATTTATGAAAATCTTCGCCAAACCAATCCGCAAATTCATTTTTTGAAAACGTCTGTTTCATGGCCTGTCTTGAACAGATCAGTGGAACTTCTAATAAATCCGCAGCTTGAATGCTTTCTTTGACGGCAAGAGGGCTGTCTTTTGTCATAACAACGCCCCAAACATCTTTGGCAGGCATATTAAGATAATTATATTTTGAAATATTGGCTGGCTGAATCAAAATACCGAAATCAAGCAGACCCTTGTCAAGCCGTTCCGTTATATCTTCTTCGTTTCCGCTATAGAGGTGATATCGTATATTCGGATAACGTAGCTGTACATCTTTTGCTACTCGTGCAATGTGTTTCATTGCTTCGGTTTCTCCGCCTCCTATATAGACGTCACCACCTATTGTTTCTTCCATCGAACTAAATTCCGCCTCTAATTTATCGACCATATTAACGATTTCCTCTGCCCTGTTTCGCAACAGCATTCCTTCATCTGTCAGAATGACACTGTGACTGCTGCGAATAAATAATTTTTTGCCCAACTCTTGTTCAAGATCTTTTAATTGTCTAGACAAAGTTGGCTGTGTCACATGCAAAACATCAGCGGCCTTCGTGATGTTTCCTTCTCTTGCAACCGTAAGAAAATACCGTAAAACTCGAATTTCCATATCCCTCTCCTCCTTTCATAAGCTTTAGTATATACACTCCAGAAATGCTTATCAAACATATCATGATATGAGATATAAGTATTTTTTATATTCAAAAGAAGCCGTTAGAATGAATAACACGGAAGGTTATATCACAAAAGCAACACCTTTAATGATTCAAAGTGGAAAGGAGCTTAAAATGAAAAAGCTGTTGTGTCTGTCTTCTGTCTTAATAATAAGCGCTGCTCTCACTGCTTGCGGCAACCATAATTCCTCTGCAACCGACAGAGATCATAATGCAAGCAAGCATTTAAACCGGGAACCAGAACAGCCAAAAGAAGATCGTGTTTCAGATACAAGAATCAAATTAACGTTTAACGATAAAGAAGTCTTGGTTAGGATGTACGATAACCCCGCAAGTAAGGACTTTCTAACTCAATTGCCTTTAACCATAACTTTTGAAGATTATATAGGTAAAGAGAAAATTAGTATTTTACAAAAAAGATTATCTATGGATGATGTACAAGCCGAAGACCTGTCCAAAAAAGGAGACTTTGCTTATTACGCTCCTTGGGGAAATGTAGCTATTTTTTACAAAGGTTTTGAGGATGCTACAAATGACCTTATCATACTAGGTCAAATTGAATCAGGAAAAGAAAATTTTGAAAATGTTGATGGTGATTTTACAGGTAGAATTGAAAAAGTGACTAAGTAAAAACATTACAATACACCTTTAAACAGCCCACTTTGAAGCAACTAGAACATAACATTTTTTAGAAAGAGGGAAATTTATTTTATGTCTAAACAACATAAGTTACTTATATTTGTCTTAACCCTAGGGGCTTTCGGGATTATAAATACCGAAATGGGGGTTATAGGGATACTGCCCTACATTGCAGATCACTTTCATATCAGTGTGTCAAAAGCCGGGTGGCTGGTGAGTCTCTTTGCACTTACTGTATCAATATCCGGTCCAACTATGCCGTTACTATTTTCAGGAATCAACCGTAAGAAAGCGATGTTGCTTGTACTTGGTATTTTCGTTTTAGGTAACATTATCTCTATCTTTACGTCTAACTTTGCTGTTGCCATAATTGCGCGTGTGATTCCAGCTATCTTTCATCCAATTTATTTTTCAGCAGCTTTTACAATGGCTGCGAACTCAGTCAGCAAGGAAGACGCTCCAAAAGCTGTTTCCAAAGTCTTTATTGGCGTATCTGCAGGTATGGTGCTTGGTGTACCAATTGCAAATTTTCTTGCAAGCACAGTTTCGTTTCAACTATCAATGGCATTTTTTGCTGTTATTAACGCTATAGTATTTATTGCTACGTGGGCACTTTTCCCTTCTATGCCTGTTAAAGAAAGACTTTCCTACGGAGCGCAGCTCAGCATATTAAAAAACCCCGTTACTTGGCTTTCTATTATGGCCGTCCTTTTACTGAATTCAGCAGTATTTGGGGTTTACAGCTATCTTGCTGAGTATCTTAAAAGCGTTACGAACATCTCTGGAAAATTAATTAGCTTCATGTTGATTCTATTCGGTGTGGCAAACATTATTGGAAACATTATCGCAGGGAAGTTACTTACGAAAAATGCGCTTAAAACTGTAGTCGTCTTCCCTTTCGCATTGGGAGTTGTTTACATCATTTTATTCTTCACCGGACAGTTCACTTGGCCGATGGCTATCATGACTTTAGTTTGGGGAATATTCGCTGGTATAGGAACGAATATTAATCAGTATTGGATTTCATCAGCAGCTCCAGAAGCTCCTGATTTCGCAAACGGACTATTTTTATCATCCGTTAACTTAGGAACAACGATTGGTACAGCTGTAGGTGGACTATTTATAACAGGAATGGGTACACAATACGTCGTACTGGTGGGGATCTTTTCATTAGTATTGAGCGCAGTATTTATTTTACCAAGAAGTTACATGGAGCGTCCCATAAGTCAGCTTTCAAAATAAGACATCAAGGCAACTTTCTTTCGGGATCCCTAGTAGGATCCCGTTGTTTTCTTTTCTTACATCTATGAAAAGCAGAAATCTATTATAGTCAATGATTATAGATTAATAAATAAAAATGGAGGATCTGAAATGAAAAAGCACACTAAAGTTGTACTTGTCACCGGAGGAAATCGAGGTATTGGCTATGAACTAGTGAGACAATTGGCGATGGATGGTTTTAAAGTCATTTTGACAAGCCGAAATTCAGAAAGCGGACATAAAGCCGTGCAAAAACTTAAAGACTCTCATCTTGATGTTTCATTTTTGACAATGGATATAAATAATCAAACGAGTATCCGCCAAGCTGCAGCTACAGTAAATGAACAATATGGACGATTAGATGTGTTAATTAATAACGCGGGCATATATTTAGATAAAAATCAAACATTAGTGAATATGGACCCTTCTGTTCTAGAAAAAACGCTGACAACGAATTTCTTCGGTGCTTACCACGTAATCCGTTCATTTATGCCCCTTATGGAACAGCAAGCCTACGGAAGAATTATTAATGTTTCCTCTGAATATGGAGCCATGAGTGAAATGTCTTCTCCAGGGGTAGGCGCTTATAAGTTATCTAAGTTTATTTTAAATGGCTTAACACAATTGATGGCTGCTGAAAGCAATAATGATATCAAAATAAACGCGGTCGATCCAGGATGGGTAAGCTCAGATATGGGTGGACCATCAGCTCCAAGAACTCCAGAGCAAGCTGCTCGTTCTATCCTTTGGTTAGCAACGATTGGACCTGAAGGACCTTCTGGAGGCTTTTTTAAAGATGGAAAACAAATAGATTGGTGAACTTTTATAGCGTTAAGGCTATTTCTTATAACATCTTGAATTTATAATAAAAACCCTGCGGATTATTAGGAATAATCCGCAGGGTTTTTGTTTCTAAAATACATACAATCTATTAGTTTATTTTGTTATATTCCTCATCCGTTACTGGTTCCAACCATTCCGGGGTACCTGCAGTGATGGCAATGTGTTCAAACCAGCTGTCTTTTGCAGCACCATGCCAATGTTTTACACCATCATGCGTAACAACAACATCTCCAGCTTTTAAGAATTGTGCAGGTTTTCCTTCTTCTTGGTACCAACCTTCGCCACCCGTTACTAATAGAAGCTGAAATCCACCACGATGAATATGCCAGTTGTTGCGGCATCCAGGTTCAAAGGTTACATTCCCAACTCCAACGTTCACTTTAGGGTCTGCGATTAAGGTTTTAAGATAGCTTTGTCCAACAAAAAATTGTGCATACGCTTCATTTTTTTCACCTGCTGGGAAAATGACGCCATTTTTTACTTCTTCATGTTTTGCCATTTTGATTCCTCCAATAATATCATTCATAGTTGTATCTCTCGGCTCATTCATTGCTATAAAAATTCCTCATTCTTTAGCCGTTTATTTTAATTTCCCGCCAAATACCGGGAAGTAGCTGTGCTCACCATAATCCTGAATAGGTTCTACATTTTTCAAAATTTCCATATCTGCATCGCTGATCACAAAATCAAGCTCTGCATTGTTTTTCATATGATTTGGTTTTGCAGTCTTAGGAATAACTGCAAGACCAAGCTGGATATCATAGCGCAGGCAAAGCTGAGCAACAGACACTCCGTATTTATCAGCTATTACCTTCACTTCTTCATTACCAAGGACCGCACCGTGCGCAATTGGTGAATATGCTTCTACTAGGATGCCATTCTTCTGACAGAACTCAATTAGCTCCAAAGGTGTATTGCTCACATGTGCCAATATTTGATTGACCATAGGTTTGATTTCACAGCCAGAAAAAATATTCTCTATATCATCCTGAAGGAAGTTAGAAAGACCGATTGCCTTTACCTTCCCTGCTTTATAAGCATCCTCCATTGCTTTCCATGCCTCTTTGTTTTCTTCGAAGTAGCGTTTCTCTTCTCTAAACTCCGTCCAAGGCTGCGGACTGTGGATAATGAGAAGATCAATGTAATCTAGCCCCATCTTTGTTAAAGACTCATCAATGGACTCCGTAACTTCCTCATAAGTCTTTGCTTCTGCTGCAACCTTTGTTGTAATGAACAGTTCTTCTCTTGCAACACCGCATGAACGGATTCCTTCGCCTATACCAGTTTCATTCATATAAGCTTGAGCCGTATCAATATGGCGATACCCGCTAGATACCGCATCACGCACTGCCTGCGCTGCCTGTTCGTCATCAAGCAGCCACGTACCAAGACCTAATAGCGGAATTTCTACACCGTTTGATAACTTATACATTTCGTTAAACATGTTTTTTATCTCCTTTGAATTGTTTATTTTTCTATACTTTAAAAGCATCTATCTGCCTGTTAAAAATAAATCAATATTGATTGATTAATCAACATCTGTCTATAATTATAAAAACAAATAAGATCCTTTCAATCGTTAATTGAAGGCAATTCGTTGATTACTCAACAAATCAAGAGCTATTGTTGAATATCTTTTAAAAAAGTGAGGTTTTTAAAGTGGCGAAAGTGGATAGAAGAATACTCAAAAGCCAAGAAGCTATAAAAAACGCAGTGACTGAGTTAATGACCCAAAAACGCTTTGATGACATTACCATTCAGGACATTGCTGACAAAGCAAACGTTAACCGTGGAACTATTTATCTTCACTATATGGATAAATATGATTTATTAGATAAAATGATTGAAGAGCATATGAACAACCTCGAAGATCTGTGTCATTCGGCTGCTGATATGACGTTTCAAGAAGGAAATTACGTTTGGTTTGAGTATTTCGAACGTCACCACCTATTCTTTTCAACCATGTTAGAAAGTAAAGGCGCTCATTATTTTCGAAGTCGCTTTCTCGAGTTAGTCATCCAAGAGTATGGTCCTGAAGTTGATACAACTCAAGGAGAAAATGAAGGGTTGCGTAAAGAGGTGGTTATTCAATTCTTTGCCTCAGCTGTTGTAGGGACAGTAGAATGGTGGTTCAAAAACGGCATGCACGTTCCCACCGATGTAATAGCTGAGCAAACCGGCATATTGTTAGATCGGAATTTAGAATAATTTAATCCGTTTTACACGTACGCATAAATGAAAATTCCCGCGAAGTGTAAAAGTAGTAGAAACTTTCTTATTATAAGGTCATGTTAGTAAGCTGAGTTAGAGACGGCATGACTTGCAGTCAGATAAAGGGATCATCTCCACATAAAAGAACAGCACTAAACCTGCTGAGTATCCATAGGTTTAGTGCTGCTCAAATCTTTTGTTTTTTGAAACGGATATTGACTTTTACAGAAGGAATCATTTCTATTGGGAACAACTTTGTATTTTCTAGTTACTTTATAAACAATGTTTAGCTAATAAAAACTAATCCAACTTTTTTATATTTTTGCCGGGTTCCCTCCCACTGCTACATTATCTGGAACATCTTTTATTACAACAGATCCGGAAGCGATTACAGCATTATGTCCAATTGTAACGCCTGGATTGATGACGGCTCGTCCTCCAATCCATACATTATCTCCAATTGTGACGGGCTTGGTATATTCAACTTCTGTAATTCGCTGTTCTGCATTCACAGGATGAGTATTCGTATAAATATGTACACCCGGTGCCATCAGGCAATTCTTCCCTATCGTAATCCGTCCCCCATCTAAAAGTGTGCAGTCAAAGTTCGCATAAAAATTTTCTCCTACGTGGATATTGTAACCGTAGTCGCATCGAAAGTTAGATTCAAGGTAGAGACGTTCTCCTGTTGAGCCAAATAGTTGTTTTAGTAGCTCCGTACGCTTTTCATAATCCGTCTCATCTGTACCGTTAAATGAACGAACAAGCCGTCTTGCATCTTCCCTGTCTTTTACTAATTCTTGGTCTGCTGGAAAATACAGCTCGCCATCCACCACTTTTTCTTTTTCAGTTTTCATTGATTCATTCTCCATTCTTGTTATCAAATTCCCTACTAAGTTGAATTCGTTTACATTTTATCATGATAGTAAATATAAAAATAAGATGTTTATAGATCGGGGTCAATAGCTCGAACACAAGAAAGCTAAGAAACCACGCTGCTTTTGTACCACGGGGACAGCTACCAATTACTTTGTATATGTTTCCTTAATAATCGAAACAGACACTGCTCCCGTAACAAGTAAAATACCTGAGATTAAAATCATGCCTGGCATAGAAGATCCGATTATTGGGAACAAAGCAAAACTCAAGCAAGAAGCTATAATTTGCGGTAAACAAATACTGCCATTAAATAATCCTAGATATGTTCCCATATTCTTTCCTGACAAGGCATTGGTAAGCATCGTAAACGGAAACGTCATCATAGCAGCCCAAGCGATGCCAATTAAAATAAATGAAGCAATCAGCGCCCATTGATTGTGAATAAAAAAGACAGATCCAAAACCAATACCGCCTAGCAGTAAACTACAGGCATATGCTGGCTTACGTTTGTTGTTGGCTACGCGGGACAAAACCAGCGACCAAATGACTGCGGCAACCGACTGTACAGCTGATAAAATACCGAACCAGTTGCCCGCTGCTTGATAACCTGAGCTAGACGGCTGGGTCGTATACCAAACGTTTTCAGCGACTGCGCCTGTACCGTATGTCCATAAATATTGAAAGCCCATCCAGCAGAAAAATTGAACAAGCGTGACCGTCCAAAAAACCTTTGGAGCGTTGCGAAGCAGTTTAAAAACGTTTACATTTTCTTTTGTAGCTTCGTCTGCAATACCGTGGTATGATGCAAATTCTGCAGGTGAATATTCTTTTACCTTAAGTATTGTAAATAAACTACAAATAATTAACACAACGGCCCCAACATAAAATGAAATAACCACTGATTGCGGTACTACTCCTTTTGGTGCACTATTTGACACACCTAATACCGTTAATACAAAAGGGAAAATACAGGCTAGCACAGCACCGCTGTTTGATAGAAAACTTTGAATAGAATAGGCAAAACCTTTTTGCTCTTCATTGACCATGTCTCCAACCATCATCTTAAATGGCTGCATAGCTACATTTGATGATACGTCCATAAACAAAATAGTGATAGCTCCAAAAGTCATGGCAGCCACCGCACTAAAACCAAAACTGCCGGCATTTGGCAGCAAACACATAACAATTACGGCTACAATTGCGCCAATCAGCAGATAGGGTATACGACGACCAAGCCTTGGCATCCAGGTACGATCTGAAAAATAACCAACTAAGGGCTGAACTACTAAACCAGCCAATGGCGGTAAAATAAAGAAAAAGCCTAATGTAGTTGGATCAGCACCGATTGTTTGAAATATGCGTCCCATATTTGAACTCTGTAATGAGAATGCCATTTGTACACCTAAAAATCCAAAACTAATTAACCATATGGTACTGATCGGTAGATAAGGTAAGTTTGGCTGAACCCTTTTTTCACTGATTTCAACGATTTTTTCTTCTAACATAACTGCCTCCTATGATTTAATTAACAGTCGCACAAAGATAGAGTTCTGATGTAAAGTGCTACAACATATGTTGTGAACGTTTTCAAAACAATGATGAATACTGTAAATGCTAGTGTCTTTGGCTGGCTGTTTCCTATTTTGCTAGATTACCTCAGGAATACGGCATAATAGTCCTGGTCTAAAAATGCTGTTTGAGTATGTAAAAATTCCACTATCTGCTCACCCGTAAGCTGCTGACTATCGCTTATACCTTCTTAAAAGATTTATAAAATCTAATCATTAAAAACATGAGAATACTTTTATTTGAACATTATATAATAAATTAATAATTTAATGCAATCGTTTGCACAAATATTTTTAGGTATTTAAAGGCGATTAAATCTTGTAACACTATGCGTATATGCTCATTGCTGTCGTTTTAATATTTCTAAGTGAAAGAAGGATTTAATCTTAAAACCTTATAAAAAACCCAAAGAATATACGTATTCCTTGGGCTTGACTGTCCGTAATTCACTTAATCTTCTTTCTCAGCAATCTATAGTAGAACAAAGATTATCTGCGGTATGTCTTTAACTGAAAGTTTTTGTGACCAAAAGGATAATAAAGAAGATGACAGCGAAGAAAAAGCCTTGAATGACAGGGCTAGTAGTTTTTTCATCTAAGGATTTTCGGGTAAATAGCTTGAAGAACAAAGGAAACAGAACGCCTCCAATGATTGCTGTAATTAGTGCTTTAACTAACATCCAATACTCCTTTCTAAAACAATTAGAGGATGCCTATGAATTAACATAAACACCTAAATCATACAAAAAATAAAATCATAAAGTCGAAAACGTATGGTAATCGCCCGTAAACCATTCGTTTACAGACGAAACTGTGAATTAGACTACGAAATTTTGTGGAAAACCGTTTATTTCCTTACTACTAACATCTTTATCTATATTACTCATATTTAATAAACCCTCTAAAAGAAAATAATAACCAATGTTAATGTTTTTATGACTACAAGTAAAAACACAGGCTTTAAGATTTCTTAAAGCCTGTCCACCTACCTTCCTTCCTGAAAATCCCTTTTTATACTCCAAAATGTTCTCATTAAATCTTCATAAAAAAACATCGTTAGAAAACCTAGTATGGTAACCCCCGCTGAAAATTTACCTAAATCTAAAAATAATCCTGCGAATACAAGAATGATTCCAACCACAAAACCAGGATCTGAAAAATCCTCGCTCTTTTTTCGGTCAATTGCTATTTTGCTTTGAAACGATTGATCCCCTTTAATCAATTCATCCAACGTCACATTATAAAACTCACTTAACTTAATAAGGTTCTCAATATCAGGATACCCTTTATTATTTTCCCACTTATAGACAGCTTGTCTAGATACATTCATTTCCCCAGCTAATTCTTCCCTGGACATCTTTTTCTCTTCTCTTAACTTCTGCAGCTGTTCCCCTAAATTCACTCTCATCACCTCTAAGGCTTAGCTTACAATAAATATGTAAAAAAATCCCATAAACGCTTAGTAACAAGCTGTAAACCATTGGTTAACACGAGAGATATAAGGCATAATCACTGGACATGTACAAATTCAACAAAGAAAAAAAGCTAGCATAAAGCTAACTTTTTTAAGTTAGAGATAAAGGCAGACTAATAATTAGCAACCGCCAAATCCTCCCCAACAAGCACAGCCGATAATGATTAATAAGATAAACAGCACGATAATTAAAGCAAAACCACTGCCACCGCCGTAACCGCAGCCGCCGCCGTAACCATAGCCACAACCTCCGCCATAACCGCCAAAGAACATAAACTTCACCTCCTTCTCGTTCATACATTTAGCATATGATGAAAAACGAAATTTGCTCCACGAAGTGGATAGACTACGTTTTATATCACTGTAAATAAAAAAATAATAACCTTTTAGTTTCTTTTACATACAATGAAGCATCCTCAGATCCCATATATGAGTTTTACTCCCTCTGCAATAGATTGTTTGAATTCCGCCCATTCAGTTCTATTGCGTATAAAAGCACCCCCTGCACAACCTAGAATAAAAAAGTCTTTCTCCAATTAGAGAAAGACTTTTTTTATTGTTATTAATAGCCAAATCCGCGGCCGTAACAGCTGCATCCAATAATGACAAGAAGAATAAACAGAACAACTAATAAAGCAAAACCAGAACCAGCTCCACCATAACTAGACATACAAACACCTCTTTTCGTGGTATTTAACTAAAGGAAAAAACTTTAAATATACATGGGTTAAGGTATTATATGTAGACATAGCTCATATCGATTGTATTTTGCTCTAAAATAGGCTACTTTGTTTAACGATAGCTAGATACCATCAATTTCACATAGTAAAAACCCTTCATTGTTAACATGAAGGGGCTTTTTTGGCTATCAGCACCAAGGACAAGGTCTAGGAGGACAGCTTGGAGCACAAAAATGTTGATGCGTTTCCTGACATACAACGGATTCTGTATGCGGGAATGAGTGCATATACTTATAATTTTTTTGATAAACATTTGTAGTATGACTCGGATGCACCACTGGTACAAACACATCTTGACCAGTAAAAGATGTATTTTGTTTAACTGGGTCATACTGAGCAGGCATGGCTTGAGGAGGCAATTGACCACAAGGTTTAGCTTGAGAATAACCGCAGTTACCTTGCTGAGGATACATAGCCCCTTGATAACCACCGTAATTAGAGTGCTGATAAGGATAGTTGTTTCTCATATTAAAAACCTTCTCCTTTCTGTTAGTAGACTCCTATTACTGTATGTAAAACAACCATAAAATGGTTGGACAAATACCTAAAAAAGACCCTAATTGTTAAGGGTCTTCTTTACTAAGAGAAAAAGAAATGTGTATCCTTAGTAACATAGCTATGATACTAAGAAATAGAAGGTTTTTTTCATGTCCATTATTCCTCAAGATTAACATCCATCGCTGCGTTATCAATATTATTTAAAATGGTTTTGTTTTTATCGTCTAATTCATTACGTAAAAGTGAATTACGCGTCGCTTCGTATAAATCGTAGCTTCTTTCATCAACTGGAGAATTATGATCTTCACATATCATTTTTTCTGGTTTCTTGGATTGATCTTCCATATCAGTCACCTCCTCTGTATATTATGATTAGAAAAAACATAAGAACTTTATCTGACTACTGTTGAGTAAGGTTTAATCAACGGTTAGCTGTTCTTGTATACTGTGTTTACATATGAGCTAATATTAGGTAGATACAACCGTTTCTTGAGCGTGCTTTTGGATGATTTCTGGAACTTCCAGCAGTGAATGAACGGTTATCAATTTACCTTTTGGCGCAATATCAATTTTAACTTGGTTATAGCTCCACTCCAGTTCAGAAGGCACGTGAATCGCATGTATTCCAGCTTCTACTGCCGGTCTTATATCGGTTTTTAATGAATTTCCAATCATCCAAGTCTTTTTGGGGTCGTACTTAATTTGGTTTAGGATTTCTTTTAACGCAGGTGTATCTTTATGTTCAGAAATGAACACCCTTTTTTCAAAGTATTTAGCTAGCTCTAGCTGCACAATTTTTCTCCCTTGATTTTCCTCGTCTCCACCTGTGTGTAAGTAGAGGTTATGACCTTGTTCTTTAAGCTTATCTAATACTTCATACATATTTGGCAAAGGCTCTATCGGTACTTCAAATACACTTTGACCAATTTTTTTGACTCTTTCGACTCTATCTTCATGGATATCTTGATGATTTTGTTCACTAAAAAATAAATAAGTAGCTACTAATGATTCTGGAAAACGAGAAGAATGAAGGCCGTACTTTTCGATGCTTTTTAAATCTATCTCTAACTGCTTTTGTTTTATTTCTTCCTTAGTCAGATTCTCAAACCATTCCTGCAATTGAGCCACAAAAGCATTTATAGTGTCTCTAAAATATTTATTACAGTGGACAAGCGTATCGTCTAAATTAAAAAGTAAGGTTTGCTTCTGCATTTCGTTAAATCCTTTCTACAATGGATGTACAGACAGTATATATGAAAAAACACTAACCACTTTTATTACCTATCCGCACCTAAAACCAAGGTGAATTTTTCAATACGTTAGGCACAAGCAATTGATTACTATACTGAAATGAGAATATTTAGTGGAAAGACCCTTCTAGCCTATAAACTAGAAAGATCTTTTATAAGGTAAAACGCTGCAGTATATTCCTGCTAATAAATATAACGCTCAAAATGTTCCCTATTCATATTTGTTTTGAACGTAGAGGTACTCAGTCCTGAACGATTTATTAGTGGTTGGCTGCCTTCGTCTTCTTTAGGTATATTCATTTCAAGACCTTGTATAGTGAAAGGATCATACATATACGTTGTTCGTTCAGTTTCTGTATGCGACATTAACTTCACCTCTATTAATAGTCCTCATTTTTTAAATCATGTTAACTTGTTTAAAGCAGGTTCTCTAATAAAAACATCTGCGTTTCATAGGTCTTTTCGCTAAAAAAGATCCGCCGTTTTCTACTTTTTTTATTAAGTTGTAATTTCTTGTGGCTCTTCGCCTTCAAGGTCAGTAAAGAAATTTTCTAAGGTTTCCCTCGGGTCAAGAGCACGCCCATCTTCTTCGACAATACGGTTAAGCGTAGGATCATTATTGCTATCTTTATTTTTATAGTTGTTATAATCAACTCTTTCTGCAATTCCTGAATTATCAACGCCTTTAAAGTCTTTCTTTGGCATAAAAACACCTCCTAGCCCTATTGTTTGAAAATTTGAAGATAAAATAAGTGGAAGGTTAAGTTATATTTTTATTTCCCTAGAATTAAATAGATACTTGTTGCTAAGAGACATGTACAACATGCTTAATTGTTTTACGAAATGGAGAAACTAAAACGTCAAAGCTTAATTTACAGAGGAGGAATACAAGTGGAAGGAAATCGAAGCACAAGACAGTTTCAGGATGATTTAAAGCAGTATCAAATGCCAGATCCAGTAAAGCAACAAAAATCTGGACCTTATCGAGTCGGATTTGAATCAAACACTGGAATTGAAAAAGTACAGAATCAGCAAGAAGGAAGAGAAAATAAATAAGCTTGATCACTTTATACTTTTACATGACGAGGAGGGCATCCCATGGATCAACAAAAAATGTTAGCAAATGAATTAAGTAACATGCTTACAGAAAATAAGCTGCCGATTACAATTGAAGAAGATATCCATGAAATTTGCAGAGGTTTACAATCAGGTGAAATCAGCGTGAATGATTTGAAGGAAAAAGATCCTTTTGTTGTACATGCAGTTCAAGAAGCAATGGATAGAATAACTAAACACAGTTCTTAAAATAGCTATAAAAAGCAATCATTTTTATTAAGCAAAAGACTAACTCTTTAAAGGGTTAGTCTTTTGTTATTCAACTGGTATACACATGAATATGAAAAAAGAATGACAAACGAGTTGTCATTCTCTCTCCTACACATGGCAAGCGTTTAGTTTTTAGTCACAAGGAAATGAAACATCTAATTCCACTTTTTACAGTGTCGGTTGTTTCTAAAAATTAGTATGTCATCCTAATAAGGAAATATACATCCATTATTTACCACGAATACATTTCTTCCACAATAGGAAACTTAAGAAAAACAAGGAGGTGACACAACATGGCAAACAACAACAGCAGCAACAACAATGAATTATTAGTATACGGTGCTGAACAAGCAATCGATCAAATGAAATATGAAATCGCTAGCGAATTTGGTGTAAACCTTGGTGCTGACACAACTGCACGTGCAAACGGATCAGTAGGTGGGGAAATCACTAAGCGTCTTGTACAAATGGCTGAGCAACAACTTGGCGGCGGACGTTTCTAATACAATTTTATAATACTGGCTGAAGGAAGAATGGGATCCATTCTTCCTTTTTCTATGAGGGGTTTTTTGTACTATTTCATAGAAAGTGCCCCTTGGTGCAACTATAAGTACAAGATTAAAAAATAAATCTTACTGTTCCTTTAAATTTTTCTTCACCTGTATGCTAATTTTAGTAAGGTATTCTTCTTCGTTATTAGTTTTCATGGAATCGTACAAGTACTCTTCATACGCGTCACCTACAATAGAATAGCCTTCTGTCTTAATAAAATTAGTTACATGGAGGTAGGAAGACTCAATATTTTTATAAGTTCCTTCGTGATAATAAATGGCATAAAGACCTTCTGGCCTTGATTGTCCTGTGTCCAACTCACTATAAGAAAATAAATAATCAACCCTCTCAAATCTCTCTTGAATTAGGGTATCTTTTGTTAGTAAAGATCCAATAGGTACCGGAACTTGCAAACCTATCTGTTTTCCAAAATGATTATATTGCTCTGACCATTCTTCTACAGTATTCATGCCCTCATTTGAAGTTTTATTGCTTAGAAGGATGTACTTTTTCTCCGTTTTTTGGACATAAACTTTTCCAAATTCGACACCTTTTAGTTCCTCTTCCGTTGAAATAATCTGCTTAAAGAAACGTTGAATTTGAAGCAATTTTTCAATTTCTTTTTCTACTATAACGGTTTGTTGTTTTGCCATTTGAACAAATTTATGAGTGTTTTGGGAACTAAGATATTCTTTTAGCTCCTCGATTGACACACCCAATTTCCGAAGAGACTGGAGTGTAGAGAATGATTTGATTTGATTATAGGTATAATAGCGATAACCATTTAAAAGTTTCCCCGCAGGTTTGAAAAGATTAATTTTATCATAATAAAATAATGTATCTTTCTTCACTCCCACGTAGCTAGCAAATTCTCCTGTAGTTAAAGTTTTAGTATTTTTTCTTTCCAAGTTGAAAACTCCTCTTGACTATAGACTAACTCCATACTTCATACTCTATCATAAGCGAGCGCTGTATCATATGGCATGGAAAGTACATCAAGCTATATATAAGCTTTTGCACAGCAATCTATACAGACGGAGGTTTACATATGAGTAAGACAAAAAGAAGTACACTATACCTCTTACTTATAAACATATTTATTGTTTTTTTAGGAATTGGTTTAGTCATACCTGTATTACCGAGTATTATGAATGAATTGAACATTAGTGGTACAACTGTTGGTTATTTAACAGCAATATTTGCTCTAACACAATTAATTATTTCTCCATTTGCGGGGAAAGCAGCTGATAAATTTGGCCGTAAAATCATGATAGTAATAGGGTTATTTATCTTCAGTGTATCAGAATTATTATTTGGAATAGGGGAAACAATCGAGTTATTGTTCATATCACGTATTTTAGGCGGTGTTAGTGGCGCATGTATTATGCCTGCTGTGACAGCTTTTATTGCAGATATAACAACAATGGAAACACGCCCAAAAATGCTAGGGTATATGTCGGCAGCCATTACTACTGGACTAATCATCGGGCCAGGCGTCGGTGGATTCTTAGCTGAGATTGGCACGCGAGTACCCTTTTACTCAGCTTCAGTTCTTGGATTTGTTGCTGCACTCTTATCTGTTATGCTGTTAAAGGAACCAGCGTCTCCTCAAGAGGAAATAGAAGCTGAGGGACTAATAGAGAAGAAGAGTGGCTTGAAAAAGATATTCATGCCTATGTTCTTTATTGCTTTTGTAGTCATTTTTGTATCAACATTTGGGTTAACAGCATTTGAGTCATTCTTCAGTTTATACGTGGATCATAAATTCGCGTTTAGTCCATTGGATATTGCTATTTCAATCACAGGCGGTGCCATTATAGGTGCAATATTTCAGATTGTACTATTCGAACCGTTAGTAAAGCATCTGGGTGAAATTAATATGATTCGTTGGTCGTTGGTATTATCTGCGATTTTAGTTTTTACAATGACATTAGTGAGCTCGTACTGGACGGTTATGACAGTCACATTTACCGTATTTATAGGTGCGGATCTCATTCGCCCAGCTGTAACAATGTACTTATCACGCATTGCTGGCAACGAACAAGGTTTTGTTGGAGGAATGAACTCTTTTTTCACTTCCCTGGCCAACGTATTTAGCCCCATCTTAGGTGGCATTTTATTTGATATTAATATTGATTACCCCTACTATTTCAGTACAGTTGTCATTATCATTGGTTTAGCCATCACTATACTATGGAAAAAACCTAAAACTGAAGAGTTAAACCTATCTAAAAAGAGTACCTTGTAAACCCTTATATTTAAATCTGGTTTCTCATCTATTTCATAAAAAATGGGCTATTAAGACAACCACCAGCATATAAAAACACATTACTTCTTACATAATTAGCTACCCCTTACTTACTGCGGTAAGGGTTCTTTTTTATTTTTCGATTGGACAGGCAAGCTTACTACAGTAGCTACATAGTAGCTAAAGGCTATCTACTTCGTTAGTGTTACTGCGTTAATACAGGCTTTATGTATGTATTGGAGCTAATTTCGGAAGGAGGTTATTGTTAATTTGTTTTTGATAATAGTTTTGATAACAAATCATCAAAGATTTTACGATCAAAAAATGAGAAAATAAAAATTATCAAATACATTCGTTTGTGAGATTGGTAACACAGAAAAAATGTCATTCTTCTACTTACTTAAGGTGGCTTTTTATTTCGAGAACCGAATATTTAAGAAACTCTCTTGATTGTTGAAGATCATTGCAAAGCCTTATTGAACAAAGGCTTCCTCCGCCTTCTAATAATTAAGCGATTAAAAATTTTCAGCTTTTCTATACTAGGGATCACGTCACCAAAAGTAAAAAGTTACACGTTTAGATACATTTTATCCGGTTACCTGTATGTTAAGGAACTAGATATTGTTATTTTATTACATTTTTACATTTATTTATAAATTTAAAAATACTGCTATTATAGCAGTATTTTTGTTAATGTACAAAATCTAGAAATACGTAAAAAATAATATTATTACTCTCATCTTCAAGCAATAATATTATTTTTTATTTTTGTCTAATGACTTCAATGCGTTTCGATACTCATTATCATTCATTCCCTGTTTCTCTTTATTACTGCCTTTAGCTAAATTAGACACTGCTTGACGAAACATTCCATCTTTTTCTTCCGTATGGCGACTTTCCCTTTGCTCGTGAGTAGGTGGTTCATGAGGAATTTCATTTCCCACTTCTACTTCAATTTTCTTTCCGCTTTCATCAACAACTGCTTCTTTATATTTTTTAGTAAGATTAATGAATACAATAAGAATCGCTAATGTCAAAACAAAATAGATGGAGAGTGCCAATAAGGCTGGTCCAAGTCCTGCCTCCAATCTTCCGTCATAATAAAGTAATGCTCTTATTCCGTCCACAATATATCTTGTAGGTAGAATATAACTGAACAATCGATGGACGGTAGGCAATGTTGATAGAGGAAATGCTCCACCACTAGAAAATATCCCCATAAAATTCACCGGGAACATTACTAACATTCCCCATCCACCTAAAAATACTGCTATCGTTTTGAATAGCAAAAACATGGTTGTACAACTAAAGAAAGTAAACAGGAATATCGTCCAAATGTTTGAAGCATGTGCACTCCCAAAGATTCCAAATACCCCTAGTTGAATAAAAATTGAAACACAGAAAGTTAAAATGATGCCAAAAATTATTTCTGATGTAAGGACTTCAGATTCACTTAATGCAGATCCCCTTTTCTTCAAAATACCATTACTTCGCAAAAGATATCCATGTATCATATTTGCACCCAACATTCCAGTAATAGATGATATAAGGGCCATGACAAACGGTGTCATTCCTTTATTAAGATTAATCGGCAGCCTCAGTACATTTTTGGAAACAACCTGTACGGGATTTTCTAATAATGAGGCATTCTCCGGCGCTACTTTCATTCCTTTTTGCAGTAATTCATTTTTTAGTTGACTACTGATTCCTTTAGAAGCAGTTAAAGCCACTGTCTGAAGGGTATTACTCGCAATCATGGAAGCAGTTTGCCCAATCCCTTCGTTCAATAAAATTTCTAAATCAGCAGGTTTATCATTTGTAAGACCGGAAATAAGCGTATCATGGACTCGACCAAGATTTTTTGAATAGTCTGAAGGTATAATTAATGCGCCATATGCCTTGTTATTTCTTATATCAGTGAATGCTTGTTTCCTACTTTTATCAACTTCCCATTTAAAGGAGTTCCCATTTTGCTTTTCGATAAGATTTAATAATATGGCATCGCCAACTTTTCCCTTATCTTCATTTACAACAATTAGAGGAACATCAGACATGTTTTGTTTTGCACCTTTAAATATAGGCAGATATACAAATACCATGACTAACATTAATAATGATATTAACCAAATTGGAAACCATGAGGAGCTTAATTTAAACAATTGCTTCACGATTCAATTCCCCTAACAATGGATATTTTTGTCCATTTTATTATGTCCAGTCTGGTATCGATTATTAGGTTATCAAAAAGAAATCTTTCATAGTTATAGGAACGTTTCTTTTGTTGGAGAAAATTAATATTTCTTCAGTCTTTTATTTTCAAAAAGACTTTCTGAGTTGTCGCATTTGAAACATCGTAGAAGAACAGAGGAGAATACCAACGAGTTATCCATATAAATGGCACTCTAGGTGTTCCCTTTTACTATTTTTATATTCATCAATTTCAAAGAATGACTTCCACGTTTTGAACAAAATCTCAATCTGCCAGCGAAGCGAATACAACGCATACACGAAATTCGTTGGTACTTCTTCTAGCGAAGTGTTTGTAATATATACATTCATGTCTATTCAACGTTTACTTTCATCCTTAATGACATTTATCTACTTTATTAAATATAGGAATAAGAGAATGTATGAGCGATTAGGCCACCCCCCAGTATATAAAGAATTATTACTCTGTTACCTAATTGCTATCTATTTCGGTAGCCTAGTTTTTACATTTATATAACTTGTAGAAAAAGCCCATATTTGTCGTAATCAATTTTAATTTCTCTCTTTGAACCATCTCTCAGAGTGAATACTCTAAACCAATCTTTCATGTAATCATATCTCCTTAAAAACGAAAAGAGCAACCATCATATACTGGCTGCTCTCTCCTAGCAAAAATGTACTCACACAAATGTGTATGTGAACGTATTAGTGTTATACTATATCAGTAATAAAAAAAGGAATAATTTCTATTTACCTTGATACATTATTAATCGCTCTTTTGCTAAATTAATTAATTCCTTTAACTCTCTAACGGACTGTTTGTTATTACAATCACTTAATAAATCTATTGTGTCTTGCAAAAATTGTTCTCTTCTTTTTACTCTTTTATATTCAGCTCTATATTCTTCTGCCATCCTTGCTATTCGAGTAGAACCCTCACGAGGAGTCGCAACTCTTTCAAAATTTGAGGTGCGAGGCTTTGTCCCTTTTTCATCAAACGTAGCGTTGTCCGGATTCCTATTCCTCAATCCTGATTGACCCAAAATACTCCTTGCTGCCCGTTCTCTTCCAGTGGCCATTATCATTTCCCCTTTCTGCAATTGAGATTTGAAATAAACCGTCCTGTATAGATTCAATAACAGTAAAATAAATCCTTCTTTAAATATGTAGTTGCAGTTAAATAAAATCTTTGTTTTTTTGAGTAGATAGGCAAGCTTACTGCAGTAGCTACATAGTATCTAAAGAATTGCGACTTAGTTACCTAATCAGTAGCTAATTCAGTAACATTACCGCGTTAATACAAGCTTTATATGCGTAATGACGCCCTTCAAGTACCTTCTTTTTTATATAGCTATGTTTGTTTTTAAAGATCTGGAATTTAGAATCCCTGATTAATAAAAGAAAGCGTTGACAGTTTCTTATTTCATAAACTATAATAAGCGAAAGAAACCGGTTCCAAGTTAACTTCTTATTTAACGAAATTGGCTCCTATGAAAGGAAACATTTAATTATATATATGCTGTTTTTTTAGTTTTTTTGGAACCGGTTCCTATTTGTTCGGGCTATATCTTTTATAGATAGCAAGAAATATAGTCACGATCGAATCAGGAATATTAGTTTTTTTCTTATTACAGTTTCATTATATTATCATCACCAAAGGGGTGTTATCATCAAATGGAAAATGGTTACAAAGACATAGCTAGCAAAGTAGTTGAGGCAATAGGTGGAAGAGAAAATATTTCATCATTTGCTCACTGTGCAACAAGATTGCGTATTATGGTACATGATCAAACAAAAGTAAATCAAGAAGCAGTCGAAAATATAGAGAAAGTAAAAGGTGCATTTTATAATTCAGGACAATACCAAATTATTTTTGGTACAGGAACTGTTAATAAAGTATATGAAGCAGTGAATGAGTTGGGTATTAAAGGCACGTCTACATCTGAAGTAAAAGCAGAAGCTAAGAAACAAGGAAACGCTTTTCAACGAGCTATCCGAACCTTTGGTGACGTTTTCGTTCCAATTATTCCAGTTCTTGTTGCAACCGGATTATTTATGGGTTTACGTGGGGTACTAACTCAAGAAGCAGTGTTAAATTGGTTGGGTTATACACCCAATGATATCCCTGAAAACTTTATAATGTTTACACAAGTTGTCACAGATACAGCTTTTGCATTCTTACCGGCATTAATTGCATGGTCAGCCTTTAAAGTATTTGGTGGAAGCCCTGTTCTAGGAATTGTCTTGGGATTAATGCTAGTAAATCCAGCACTTCCAAACGCATATGCAGTAGGTTCAGGAGACGCACATCCTATTCACTTCTTTGGATTTATTCCAGTTGTAGGGTATCAGGGTTCTGTTTTACCAGCTTTCTTTATAGGTCTTTTAGGGGCAAAATTAGAGCGTTGGATTCGTAAAAAAGTGCCCGATTCAATTGATTTAATACTCACGCCATTTCTAACATTATTGATCATGATTACATTAGGTCTCTTCGCTATCGGACCAGTCTTTCATTCATTAGAAAACATAATTCTAACAGGCACAAAAGCAATTTTAGATTTACCATTTGGTTTAGCTGGTATTATTATTGGTGGCCTACAACAAGTTGTTGTAATTACTGGCGTTCATCATATATTTAATTTACTTGAAATTCAATTATTAGCTGATACAAAATTTAATCCATTCAATCCATTAATTACTAGCGCAATCGTAGCTCAAGGGGCTGCAACGCTAGCAGTTGGATTAAAATCTAAAAATAAAAAAGTGAAAGCATTAGCATTCCCATCAGCATTTTCAGCCTTTTTAGGAATTACAGAACCGGCTATATTTGGAGTAAACCTAAGGTTCTTTAAACCCTTTATAATGGGCCTTATAGGAGGAGCAGTAGGAGGATTCTTAGCCTCGATTTTTCATCTAAAAGCAACAGGAATGTCTGTTACAGCTATTCCAGGATTATTATTGTACTTGAATAATCAGATTTTTATCTATATTTTCGTTAATTTGATTGCCTTTGCTGTATCATTTATTCTGACATGGCTGTTTGGTTATAACGATAAGATGCTTAAGAATCGATAATTATATATAAATTGTAATGAATAAACTATAATGAATGACATTAGAAAAAGCTTAATCATTGATGCTGTAGGAAAAGAGAAGGTTAAAAACCTTCTCTTTTTTAGTTTAACTGTGCTTTAACCTTTTTTCTAATTTATCATATTATAACTTTTCTCTTAACGATGTATTTTTATCTAGCAAAATAAGGGAACTTCCTGGTTAGTAGGTGTTCCCTTGTTTCGCATAAGCAGTTAATCAAATGAAACAAGAAATAGTACTAATAAGGTAAATAAATTATAAAAAAGAGGAAGAGAGTTCTCTTCCTCTTTTTTATAGCGTTATCATTAATATTTCCTGTAATAAGCATATTAAATAATGTAGCTACACGATGATAGACTTAATGAATGTCAGTAATGCCCGATAAACGAATAGAGAATATATTTTGTTGTTCATCCTCTAGAGAAAGAGTTTGATCATGAAGATTAAGACCATTTACACGTCCCTTACATGTTTGTAATAAACCGTTTTGATAATAGTTAATGGTAATGACACCTTTCTTTCTTAATGCTTTCAATATCATGCTCCGTTCTCCTTTCTTCCTAATAACTAATGTAAGAATTTGTTATTCTAATAAGTAATTATCATGCATAATTTGTAATAAAATCATACAAGTTAAAAGATATATTGTTTTATATTATTTAGTATACAACAACCTCATAGGAAACGCTTACATTTTATTGTGTGAACTTTGTGAACTTTCAACAGGAAGAAAGCTCAAAGAATAAAAGAGGAAAAGGAATATATGTCTAGAATCTATATCTATGTTTCAATCCATCTATTGTACCTTCTTGTAAATGAGCTTTTATTTAATGCTTAAAATATCATTCGGATTTTTAGCACAAATTCTCTTTAATTGTTTAACAGGTGGAAATTCCCTGTACTTAACTCGTTTTAACTTCCATACTTTATGTATGTAGCATACCCTTATCAATTTACCTCATTGCTTTAACTCGTAAGAGCATTAGTTTTAGAACCCTTCTAATGGATACGCAAATTAATAATTGTACTTGGAAACGGAGAGATACGATGAATAAGACGTATGATGTCATCATTACCGGTGCTAGAGTTGCCGGTTCTACCCTTGCTATTTATCTTGGGAAGGCAGGTTTCCATGTGTTGTTAGTAGACCAAGCGACCTTTCCAAAGGATACATTGTCAACCCATACTTTTTTCAATAATACTGTCGCTCTTCTTCGAGAAATCGGTGTCATGGACAAATTATTGGAAACAAACGCCCCACCGGTAAAGGATATTAAATTTCAATTTGAGGATACCGCGATAGAAGGACTCATCCCTAAGGTTGAAGGAGAAGAAAGTTGTTACTGCATTAGAAGAACTTATCTCGATCAGATCCTACTTGAACAAGCTAAATCACAAATGAATGTAACCGTTTTAGAAAGGTTTCGTGTGACGGATGTTATTCATGCTGACGATACAGTAGTAGGGGTGGAAGGTCTAGATAGCAATAACGAGAAACGAGAATTTTTAGCTCGCCTGGTAGTCGGGGCAGACGGCCGATCCTCAATTATTCGCGAGCTGGTAAAAAGTGAACTCAAAATAAGCATTTCGGCAAAAGTCGGCATCTATTTCGGGTATTTCTCTGAATTTCGCCATGACAATGTCCCTAAATTTGAAGTATACAAGATAAAAGATAACACAGCCATTCTCTTTCCAACGAATGATAATTTATATGTTATTGCCGGCATTTTCCCATTAGAAAATAAGGAATTGATAGGACAATTGAAATTAAATCCGGAAAGCTGTCTACGCAATTTCTTAACAGATAACTTTCCGAATACAACAATAGGGACGCGTTTAAAAAATGCAGAATTAGTAGAACCAGTTAAAGGCATTCTCAGATATGATAATTACTGGTATAAAGGAATGGGAAAAGGGTGGGCGTTGGTTGGAGATGCAGTTTGTTTTAAAGATCCTGGCATGGCACAGGGTATCCATGATGCTATATGTGGAGCACGTATATTATCCAATATTCTCTCAAAATATAAGGGACAATCAAATCAATCAAATCAAATATCTGAAGAATATCAAAAGGCAATAGAAGACGAGTTTATGGTTCGGTTTCACATGGGATGTCAAATTTCGCAGAATGAACGTATCTCTGAACAACAGAATGCTGTCAATAAGCTAATCAGTTCCCATCCAGAGGCTATAGAGAAGTTTTTAGGGATTTATAATTACTCAAACGAGCCCGATGCTTTAGAAAAAGAACTTACACGAATTATGCAGTCAATCTAGCATTAATTTTGAAATTGACCTAAGAGTTTTCATGAATTAGCAATGAGGGGGAGGTAAACCGAGGGCAGGAAGGGATATATTGAAAACAAAGATTTTATTCTGTTACGATTAGTACATTTTATCTAAAACATGCTCAATATAAAAAGCCACTTGTTTCATACAAGTGGCTCTTTGTTACGTTGAATACATTAAATCATTCCCATTATTAGAATAGGGAAAACACGTTATTAATGTAGCCAGATTTGTAGTTTCATATACATACAACGTTTTATCGTTCTACTTTGATGTTAAATCAAATTTATCTTCTTTCCCATTCCATTTTATTGTCACATGAAAAGGAGCGTTGCTGCTTTGAGTCGCACATCCACTGCAGCCTCCATTTAAATTAATTTTCCCTTCTGTCTCGTCATCCGTACCTGATAATTTGCTTATTTCCCCTTCTACAACATGAGAAACTTTTCCTACTTTCTCCTTATCTTTTCCTTTATAGATGATACTGCCTTGCCCATTTTCAGTATTCTCGCCTTTATTTAAAAGATATAAAGCTTTCCAATGATCTCCTTCGCCTTCGAAACGCACACTTTCTTCTTTGCTACCACAGCTACCTAATACTAATAAAAAAATAGATATAAGTCCTAAAAACAAAAACTTCCTTTTCAATTTAAATCCTCCTACACGGCAAAAAAGCATCCAAATATACTATCAGATGATTTTCTGTTAGTATCTGTTCTTTTTTCAAGTAATTTAATTAATCCATTATTTTGTTTCACTATCGTTCTTAGCTTAGCTTCTAACGAACATAAAATGATAAAGACGGCTATAAATCCTATTATGACAAAAAACATATTAGCTGATATCTCCCTTACATCATTTTATTTTCAAAACAATATCTATATAATAACATTTTTTCTATATTTTATATCTTAATTTGTATACATTCTTAGTTAAGGTACTGTAGGAATAAAAAGAGCAACCATAACGGTTGCTCTTTTAAAGTATTGTTTTTATAGCTAGATACACTGCAGCAATTGATGCAAGAACGATAAGTACATTTAAAATACGATGTTGAGTAGCTAAGTCGCCTCGCTTCATTTCTGCACGAGTCAATGGTCTCTTTTCATCGTGATTTCCACTCACTATGTTACATCTCCTATCTTATTTAGTTATTGGTTCCGCTAATTTAAGCAATAAGCTGATCTTTGTTAGCTGCTTCTTCTTTCTTTATCTTCCCTCTACATAAGATATAGAAAACACTAAAGGTAATAATTGACCAAATGAGATTAGGGCCTGGTTCAGTGTTAGCTACCTTAAACAAACTTGGTATAGATCCGAAAACAGAATCGTCTGTTGTAAGGAACAGAGCTATAAACATATTATTGGCTGCATGTGCTCCAATCGTAATTTCTAAGCTTTTTGTTTTAATCGCGATATATGTAAGAGCAAAACCAGCTACAATATAATCTAGTCCCACCAATATAATGGATTTATTCATTTCAGGATTAGCAAAATGTCCTATAGAAAACATTAATCCAACGATAATCGCAAGTAAAATAGGACGTTTCACTTTCTTACTCACCCATTGGAGAAGAAGCCCCCTAAAGAACAGTTCCTCCGTTGTTGTTTGAATAGGCACTAGTAAAAGCGTGATCAGTACTAACAGGGCATAATCTTTTAAACTTACATCATTCCATGAATAATCCGAGTGGTTAAACACGACATCAATTAATTGTGAAACGATTAGTAAAAGACTAAAAGCTCCAAAAGACCATATTACTTTCTTCCAGTTCACACGTTTGTTAGCAGTGATTAATGATTTCATTTTTCGTTTGTGAATAAAACGAATCCCAATCCATAAACCAAAAATCCAGCATATGTACACAATATGAGACAACAAAAAATCAAGATTAGCATTGATTCCTACAGCAACTCCACTATCGAAATCAAAGTATGACTTTCCACTTTCATCTGCTGCAACCATAACCATGTCAGCTATAATATAAATAATTGACCCTAGTATCATGAACGCAGAAGCCAGTATCGTGGTGCTTAAATAACGCTTCCAGCCATTTTTTCCTTCTTCCACATCTAGATAGTTCTTCATTTTATTCTTACTCCCTCAGCGTTCTCTTCTCAATCAACTATTTTTTCTCTATTTCGTTTTCGTCCAAACAATGTATAAACTTATTAGAACGAGAAGCATCACCTTATTTATCCCTTGATTCTTCACAAAGAATTCTTTCTTCTTCTCTTACTTAGCGTCATAAAAACCGTTAAAATACAGCTTTTTCTGTAAGAAGACTAGACAGCAAATCCTCTTGAACCGTTATATGTTGCTCATATGTGCCCGCATACACATAATTTTGAAGAAAGTACTTGCTACTCAAGAATATATATCCTAAAACAACTAAAATAAATATTTTTTTCAACATTTCTCTCACCTTTTTATTCAAACTTTTACCCTCATGGCTGTTACCACAACACCTAAGAGTTTATCCATAAACAACTTTTGTAGTTTTTAAATTAGCAACCAACTTATATAACACCATAAAACTGTATATAAGTTACAATAATATTACATCATTATTACAAATGTAACAACAATATTATAACTAAGAAAAATAGGATAATCAATATGAAGTGTCTAGTAAAACAGATAAAATTGCTAGATTCGTATCATGCATGTAAATAAATCCAAAACTTTTGGAAAAAGGGTGTTAGTTGGCCCCCAGGAATATTTAAAGAAACAGAAAAGCAAACTCCCTATCATCAGGAGGTTGCTTCGTTTATTTAAATATTAAATAGAGTTTTTATAACCTTTTTCATCTCATTTAGTATGGAGATAATACATTTTCAGAAAATAATTAAGGTACGATATCCCCTTAATGAATGTGCCTCTTTAAGAAGTATCCACCCAAAGTATGGTTTCTCTTTTTCTTTTAAAGGGAACTAAACTCTAAAATTCAACCTTAAAAGGAGACAATCATGGTTACAATTGAATCAATTATAATAGGCATTGTATTTATCCTCATTCAACTATACGCATTAACGATTGTCGAACGTTCTCCAATCGGGGAGCAAAAGCTGCTCTCATTATCAGGTGGTGTTGCTATTGCCTATGTGTTTATTTATATCTTACCGACGCTTCATAAGAAACAAGAAGAGTTTGGAGAGTCGCTGGCCCTTGATACTGAACTATATTTTCTTGGCCTTCTCGGCTTACTCGTCTATTTTTCCGTTTATTCATTCGCTCAGACAAAGGCAGCCTCACACCTAACGGAACTGACCGTTTATATGGTACAGGTGAGTTTTTTTATGGTTTACTCTTTTATCATTTCTTATGTTGTGTTCTCAACCGATGTCAAGCGAGTTGAATCACTATTCTATGGATTGGCGATCAGCCTTCACTTTATCGGGTGGTCCTACCATCTAGGAAAAAAACATCATCGCTTGCACAAAAACAGAGGTCGCTATATGCTTGCCGGGGCAACTTTTCTTGGATCAATCATGGGTGTCTTCGGGCCCTCATCCGGTCTGCTTATTGAGTCGATGATTGCATTTAGTTCAGGTGCAATGTTATTTAACGTTATCAGTAAAGAACTACCTTTTGAAAAACACGCGCACTTGCCAACCTTCTTAATCTCATCTCTTGTCTACGCCGCTACAATGATTTCGTTGAAAGCTTTTTTTGATTGGTAATTAAGTGGCAATAGAGCAATAGATTTTTCGTCTAATACATTAAGTTTTCCAATTTCTCAACAGTTGTGATATAAAAATAGCCAATTTACTGAAATCAAGAAAGAAAGTCTTTGAACATCTTGGTTGTATCTATGGGGACGTACTAGACTGGGTCTCTGACTCCCTAGAAATTTTTCTTCGTTGAAAGAAATAAAACAAGTTGATAACACTGACTTATGAAACTTACTTTTCTTTCTCCGAACTCCTCACTTAAACTTTACAGCCAAAAAGTTGTATGAACTTTATCACTTCGTAAATTATCTACGTTTAAAACAATCAGTAAAGGTCTAAACAGTTTGAAAAGAAAAAGCCACTAATTAAGGATTTCTCCTCTAATTAGTGGCTTTTTATTTCATCCTAAGGAGTGGAGAGCTATTTTATGATGCTCTCACGGTGCCTTTCATAGTTTGCTCAAGAGATAAATCTTTATTCATTTACATAAAAAGAAAAAAATTCATAAGAGGTAGTAAAAACATATAAATATAGTAAGAGATAAATTGACTAAAAAGGTGATTATTATTTTCCAAAAAATACTGATTGTTTTTGTAGGAAGCTTATTATTAAGTATAGGAATTAATGGATTTTTAGTTCCTCATTATTTATTAGATGGAGGAACAATTGGGATTGCTCTCATCCTTCATTATTATTTTGAATTCCCTACAGGTGTAACGATAATTATTTTAGGTCTCCCACTATGCTGGTTTGCTTGGATTTATGAGCGTCATTATTTTTATAATAGTTTTTATGGGCTAATTATTTCTTCTTTATTGATTGATTGGCTAGAACCTATTAAAAACCAGTTCCAATTTTCTGTTTTTCCTAGTGTAATCTTTGGAGGGATATTTATTGGGACGGGGGTTGGTCTTATGCTTCGGTATGAGACAAGCACTGGAGGAACAGATTTACTAGCTCAACTACTATCAAAAGCTTTTTCTTTGAACATAGGGATGGTTATTTTAATTATAGACGGTTTGATTATAACAGCAGCTCTTCCTTTATTAGGACCTAAAACGTTTCTTTTTTCATGTTCCACAATTTTTATAGGGGGAATGACTACTTCGTTAATTACTAAAAAAAAATAATTTGAATTATAAAATTAGTACATGCTATCCCCTATTTTTTAAGATTTCTTTATTTTCACAAATAAAAAAAGACCACCTCTTCCCACTCCAAAGAGATAGTCTTTCTTTATAAGTAGAATTAACAATAGTCGTTAGCTGATGCTCTATGGCATGTTGAGTAGCTTGCCCTAATTATTCAACATTAGTCTTACTATTTCTACCTATAGTTTTTCAAACTTTCTTCTAGAAGCTATGTAAGATGCAGCTAAGTAAATAACAATTAGAATAGGAAAGGAATAAATGTACCTCCAGTGCAGCGTTTTATAAATACCAATCCAATTAAGCAGTGGGAGACCAATAAAAGCAGCTAACGCTGAATAAATCAGTGCTTTGATTACAGGGTTAATTTCAGGCTTTACTTGTATAAAAAACATCATGGAAATAGGTAATAAAAATAAGTCCCACGGCAAGTAGTTAGAAGTTAATGGAAATACTTCATATCGGTAATCCCACAGCCCTAAAAAGTCTCCAATCATATCAAGAAATGAAGAAAAGATAGCTACAAAAAGACCGGTATATAATAAACGATCAGTGCTTTCTCTTTTTCTGAATTTTATCCAAAGCCCAATCAATAGCAGTATAAGTGCTACTCCTAGCCACCATCTCTAACTAAATAATGTGTAGTCTAACCAAATATGAAGTTTTTCATCATTCAGCTCTTTCTGCTTTTCAAAATAGGTATCATAAATGGATTCTTTATCTTTCATTAATTTTTCCTTTCAACATTATGTAGTACCTTAGATATTTGCAATATGCCCAGATAATATGTATTTTAACGTGTTGATTCTGATAAAATTCATTACAGAAGGTCGCTTTCAATATGCCAGTATACATAAAAAAACCAGAACAGCTACTGAATAAAGTCAGCAGCTGTTCTTGATAAATGTTATTTCCCAATGAACGCTTTATGGCGTCTTATATAGTTTAAAAGGAGTAAGAAATAGTCATCTGCATAAAAAATGAAGTGTATGAAATACTAAGATATCAAGAATACGGAGAATTCCGAAAACCCCCATGACCTTTGGCTTCATGGAGGTTGACTACATTAAAAGAGCAAAAATGTATATGAAATTGCTTTAATTAAAAATTTCCAAATGCGTGCTCTCTAAGATTACAATTGAATTTGATTTTGTTGGTCATGTGAATGTTGGTTTTGTTGGTTTTGTTGGTTTTGGCTTCCGGATGCTTGAAACCCTTGTGATCCAAATGGTTGTTGAGCTTGTTGGACAGCTTGATTCATCTTCTGCATAGTTTGATTTGCTTGGATACCTTGAAGAGCCTGATTCATAGATTGAATTGCTTGTTGAATATTTTGTTGAATTTGTTGATCTGTTTGCTGCATCTG
>ENA-ORXC01000286-ORXC01000286.1-marine-metagenome-genome-assembly--contig:-NODE-286-length-39946-cov-5.482831_pt1 | contig 39946 bp, 37 predicted proteins | sample MGYA00237865_ERZ511478 | MGnify/ENA metagenome assembly ERZ511478
ACGGTAAAATTAGACGTGTACCGAAATGGAAAAAAACAAACCATTTCTCTGAAGCTTTCAGAGCAGCAGGATAACAATGGATGAGTTCAACACCGTTAAAGCTGCTGCTAGCAGTATTAACAGCGTTCGGATGTTTAACCGGCTGCGGAGGGAAGCATTCAAACACGATGTTTCCTTCTGTAGAAATTAGTCAGCTATCTTCTGCCAAAGAACTGGCAGCGTATGAGGGAGGCAAGGTGACAGGAGCTGAATTCAACCGTTTTTTAGCCGTTGAAGGGTTCTTAAATCCGGATGCTCCGCTAAATGATACAAGCTACCGCAAAGAGTTATTGCGGCAGCTTGTTATGCAAAAAATTTTAATTTCGCATCTAAAGACAAGCGATAAAGTACAAAAACAAGTCGAGGATATGTGGAAGCAAATTAAACGCTCATATGACGAGGATACAAGAAAACAAGGTTATGAAGTGTTAAATATTCGTTCTAGTGATGTAACCAGCCAGCTAACGAATCAATTTAAATTAGAAGAATATTTCCGTAAACAAATTACGTCTGATGAACTAACTGCTTATTATAAACGTATTGAAAACGATCTGACGCGCGTATCTTTTACGCGGCTGGCTTTCTCCACTTTACATGATGCCGATGCTGTTGCCGCTGAACTGCAAAAGGGAACATCGCTTCAAGACGTTCAAAAAAAATATGCTGATGTTCAGATAATCAGCAAAATAGAGAATGATGATAATCTAAAGCTTTCAAGTCTATCTCCCTCTTTTATAGATGTTTTAAAAAAACAGCACATAGGAGAGAGTAGTGAGCCTATTAAAATGGGTAAAGTCTATTATCTTCTTATTTTAAAACAAAAAGATAAAAAAACGGAATCAGAAGTCAAAGAAGAAATGATGAAAGAACTTGTTTTGAATCATATCAACCGGTATAGCCAGGATGAACTGCCAAGGTTTCATGTGACTTTTAATCTTAGGTAGTTCCCTTTTATATAGATTGATTGTTTTCAAAAAACAAGCAGGTAAAAGAGCTCTCTATTAATAGAGAGTTCTTTTACATTTTTAAGTAGACAGAAATGTCGGCACCTGATAAAATGAAGTTGTAAAACTTTCATTATTCGGAAAATTTATACCCTCCAGTTTTGGAGGGTTATTTTTTATGCTGTTGGACGAATAAAAGAGGCTGGGACAAAAGTAGTTTAGTGGAAAGAAGATCCGAACGATGAATCGTTCGGATTTTTTCGTTAGTATGGTGAACGTATGTTTCAATCACTTTTCACCTTTTAAATGACTCAATAATGCAGAAGACATCTCTACATGGGAAAGGGCGATGTGTGAAATCGTTTTGGCATAGGGTGTGATTTCATTAATAAATTGTTCGAGTACGTGCAGGTGAGGAAGCTGAAGCTTTGTAATGAAGCAGGCTTGCCCGGCAATGCGTTCACAGAATAAAGCATAGGGATACTGAGAAATAAATCGTTTAAAACGCTCGTGCTCTCCGTTTTTCATGGTTACTTCAATAAAACACGACACGGGCAACTGCAGCTTTTCATAATCAATATCGATTGTATATCCTTTTATAACACCAAAGCTCTCTAGCTGCCTTACTCGCTCTGCCACTGAAGGAGGAGACAGGTTAATTTGTTTTCCTAGCTCTCGTAAGGAAAGGCGGCTGTTTTGCTGCAGCGCCTGCAAAATCGATAAATCAATTTCATCAATTTTCACTTGAAAACCTTCTTTCTCATTAACGTTTCATTTGATTAGTAATAGTAGCTAAGATGTTTTATCTGTAATCTGAAATTTTCATTTTTCTTACTATAATAATTAAAAAGGAGTGAGTGAAAAATGGCAAGAGTTTTGTTAACAAACGAAGAGGGAACAAATTTTGAAAAAGCACTGAATTTAATTCCGTATGTAAAAAGGTTGTATGATGAGCTATACGACAAGCTTTGGAACAGCGATATAGTAAAAAGAGAAACAAAGGAAAAAATCAGGCTTTATCTAGCGGGTGTGAATGGCTGTGAGACGTGTATGAGCATGTCATATGTAGGTGATAAGACGCTTAATCAAAAAGTATTAAGAGAAGAAGAAATTGAAGAAAAAGATCGACTGCTGTTTCGATTCATTGATGTGTACCGGGTGAGTCCAAGGGATTTGACGGATGCTGATATGAATCAATTAAAGAAATTTTACAGTGATACACAGCTGTTAGAGCTTTTGGCTGTTATTAATTTGTTTGATCAATTTCACAAACTCATTGTCAGTTTAGATTTATATGATTTTTGCAGCTTACAGGGCAAGTGATGTCTTTCTTAAAAATATCTTGACAGACAAAATCGACAGGAGTAAGATAGCTTTCGTGAAGTGAAACGTATCATGAATCGAATCCATTATTCTAAAAAATAGATCATAGACATTCAAATAAAAATCGCTTAATCCATTACGGAGCGGAGGACCCATTATTTACGCACATATTGTGCTCCGGGGTGAATCCTTAAAAAGGTAGGGTTACTCTTAAAACCCGAACCCGACAGCTAACTTCGCAAGCGTTTTGAGGGGGAAGAGTGTGAAAAAACACAGGAGCCTTCCTGTGTTTTTTTGCGCTTTTTTTAAGAAAGAGATGTAATTTTTTAGAAAAAGTATAAGCTAAGAGAACACACAGCAGTTGAAGAAAGGAATAGATACATTATGAAAAAACAGTTTGCTGTATTGGGATTAGGTCGTTTTGGAGGAAGTTTGGTTGAAGAGTTTGCTAACCTGGATGTGGATGTGCTCGCTATTGACCGCAATCAGGAGGTAGTAAAGAAATATAGCAACTCAGCTACATATGTTGTGCAGGCAAACGCAATTGATGAAGCTAGCCTAAAGGGGCTAGGTATCCGCAATGTTGATCATGCTCTTATTTCGTTTGGGGATGATATCGAAGCAAGTGTGCTCGCAACGATGCTTTTAAAAGATATGGGCGTTAAGCAAGTATGGGTAAAAGCGGTGAATATGTATCATCAAAAGGTGCTGGAGAAAATAGGAGCGGACAAAGTTATTCACCCTGAGCGGGATATTGCTAAGCGGATTGCTCATCACGTGGTGTCAGAAAAAATCATTGATTACATTGAACTGTCAAAGGATTATAGTATTGTCGAAATTGTCGCCTCTAAAAAACTTCATAATAAAACGCTGTTTGATTTAAATATCCGCGCCAAGTACGGCTGCAACATTATCGGCTTTCAGCGAAAAGACGGGGAAATGGTGATTTCGCCTACCGCGCATGAAATAATTGAACAAGGAGATATGCTTATTGTTATCGGACATAATCGCGATTTGAACCGTTTTGAAGAAGAAGGAGTTTAACTTATGAAAAAACAAATCATTAAACTCACCCCTCCGCAGCTGCTTGTCTCCATTTTTGGCGGAGGAATTATTATCGGTGCTCTTCTATTGATGATGCCTTTTTCTACTACTGAGCCAATCCGTTGGGTAGACGCCCTTTTTACGTCTACTTCCGCTATGACAGTGACCGGCTTAGCCGTCGTAGATACAGGTACGCGTTTTACCGTCATTGGTCAAACCATTATTATACTGTTAATTCAAATAGGCGGTCTTGGCATTATGTCATTTGCCGTGCTGATTTTTATGATGCTAGGTAAAAAAATTGGATTTAAAGAGCGTATGCTCGTTCAGCAAGCATTAAATCAAACGAGCGTCGGCGGAGTTGTCCTGCTAGTTAAAAGGCTGTTCATCTTTTCATTTTTAATTGAGTTTATTGCACTTATTTTTTTAGCGATACGCTGGGTTCCGGAATTCGGATGGTCTAAGGGGCTGTTCTTTAGCTTGTTTCATTCAATTTCGGCTTTTAATAACGCAGGGTTTGGACTACTGTCTGATAACTTAGTTCAGTATGTAGGAGATCCTATTATTAACATAACGATTTCTTTTTTGTTCATCATTGGTGGGTTAGGGTTTACAGTACTTGCTGATATGTGGGTGAAAAAATCGTATAAAAAACTAACGCTACATTCAAAAATTATGATTATCAGCACGTTCGCCATTAACATGATTGCCATGCTTTTTATTTTTTTCTTAGAGTACAGCAATTCGCATACACTCGGAAATTTATCATTAGGAGACAAAGTATGGGCTTCTTATTTTCAAGCGGTAACAACAAGAACCGCTGGCTTTAATACGATTGATTTAGCTCACCTGCATGACGCAACGGTCTTTTTAATGGTTTTGTTAATGTTTATTGGTGCAGGAAGTGCGTCAACAGGAGGCGGTATCAAACTCACGACGTTTGTGGTGATTGTCTTTTCTGTATGGGCATTTTTACGAAGCAGGGAAGATATTGTGCTATTAAAGAGACGCCTTCTTCCTCTTCATGTGTTTAAGGCCTTAGCCATTACGATGATTTCAATTATGTTTGTGTTTGGGGCCATCTTTCTGTTGAATATTTCGGAAAACCTGCCGTTTGTAAAAATTATGTTTGAAGTTGTTTCTGCGTTTGGAACAGTAGGTTTATCGATGGGAGCGACTCCTGAACTTTCGTACTTTGGACGCGTGATTATTATCTTTATCATGTTTTTAGGTAAAGTGGGGCCATTAACGCTTGCGTTTTCATTATCTAAACAAAAGCGTGAAGCCGTTCGTTATCCAAACGAGGATATAATGCTAGGATAGAAAAATCGCCTTCTATGAGGCGATTTTTTTATATTATTTATACGTTCAAGACATATAAGAGGTTACGCACAAAACAGTTGCGATGAATAAAAAGAAGGCAAAGACAAGAACAATGGGCAATTTGGAATGTCGGCGCATTAAAGGCCCCCCTTTTTTATAGTAAAAAAATCTCTTACTATATATAACGAAAGAAACAAAAATATGATTCACTTTTTTTGGCGAAATTTGAAGGTTTTTCTCGTTGAAAAAATCCGCACCCCTGTCCTAAACATTTTGCCAAGCTGTTGCATACACTAAAAGCAGATAACAGGAAGTGAGGGATGGTACGTGGGAAAACAAAATTTTGCGTTAATCGTTGTGTTATTTGTTTTACTTGTTATTGTAGGTGCGTCTGGCTTTCGCTTTTAAACGTTAACTTTATTTGCGCATAGCCCCCGTCAAAAAGGGCATACTAGGCGGAAGTAAAAACCAAAAATTTCTTCAATATTGCCGAACAATGAGTTCCTCTACTCATTCATCTAATCGGTATGTAGCCATGCGAAAGCATGGTTTTTTTTGAAATAGGAGAGGATGAATGATGTTCATCCTCTCTAGAAATTAGTAGTAGCAAGAACACCCTACGATTACTAATAGAATAAATAAAACAACGATAAATGAAAAACCAAAACCGCCTTTTGCGCCCATATGTGTAACCTCCTTTAATAAAATTCTCTATATCCTATGTACTAATTGGGTTAAGTGATTGAGAAATTTACCTATTTTTTAACGGTAACGATCTTTTGAGAAGAATGAAGAACACTTACTTTTTTCATTTTCGTAAAAATCCTTTATGATAGGAATAAAAGGAGGGCAAACAGGTGGGAATACATGAACAATACGTCATGAATCAGCTAGAAGAGGGAAAGTGGAAAGAGATCAAACGGGAAATTCAACAAGAAATGAAGAAAAAACCTCAAGCATCTGATTTGTACTGTTACTTAGCGGTTTGTTTAGCAAAGCAAATCGAAGAATCAATTATTTTTGAAAAAATGGTATTGAATTTAGAAATGGACCGAGCTCTTCATCAGGCACTAACGTTAAATCCATCTTCAAGCTTGGCGCACTTCGTTCGAGGAGTGAAATACCGGGAAACTCCGCTTATGTTTGGAGGGAATTACGAAAAATCGCTGTCTTATTTGCAGAAGGCGCAAGATCTTGGTTTTGAAGGGATTATGCTGCCCCTCGAACTCGCCAAAACCTATATTCAATTAAAAGAAATGGAAAAAGCGAAAGAACAAATCGCCTATGCTCGGGAAATTAATCCTACGCACGCGGACATTAAAAAAGTCGAAAACATGCTCCAAACAGGACGATGAATCAAAAGTCCTGTTTTATTTTTGGTTTTCAGGAAACGTATGCTGATTTTCATAAAGGATTGCTTTTTATATAACAATAAGAATATTTATAAAAAATTTAAGAAGTGCATGTAAGTCGAACGACTTCTTAACTGCTAGATTTTCTACATTATTAGAGCGTTCAGTCTACATAGTTCCAAAAATAGTAAGAAACTATCAGCCTATGGATAAATTATTAGAAAATATAGATAATTATAAATGAATAGAGAGAAAAGTTAAACATGCGATTAACTAAAAAAGCAAAGGTATGATTTACTTTGCTTTTTATTTATACGCATATGTAAAAAATATCATAATAAACCAATTTATTCTTTGGGGAATCCATCGTCTCAGACGATGTGAAATAATGTATTTGAAGGAGGAGACCCAGATGAAGGTTATGAAGATGTTGGCTATTGCGTTATTTAGTTTATGTTTAATTGTCACACCAGCTGCTGCTGAAGTTCCGGGTGTCGACCATTCAATGAAACGGGGTGCTACACAAGGAATTGTAGCGGCATCTCACCCTCTGGCTGCTGAAGCGGGGAGGAAAGTTTTAGCTGAAGGCGGAAACGCTGTAGATGCGGCAGCGGCCATGCAGCTATCTCAAAACGTTGTGGAACCGATGATGTCGGGTATCGGCGGCGGCGGTTTTATGATGATTTATGAAAAAAAGAAAGATAAAATTACGATGCTAGACAGCCGTGAAATGGCACCGGCTGATGTCACGCCTAAGCTGTTTTTAGATTCAAAAGGAAAAGTCATTCCTTTCAGTAAGCGTCACATAACAGGAAAAGCAGTGGGAGTTCCCGGCACGTTAAAAGGAGTAGAAACAGCCCTTAAAGATTATGGAACAATGGACTTATCAGATGTTATTAAACCTGCTATTACTCAAGCGGAACAAGGAATCAAAGTAAATTGGTCGATGGCTCAGTATATCGATGAAAATGTGGACAAGCTTGAAAGATACCAAACGGCCGGTAATGTATTTGTGCCGAATGGCAAGCCGTTAAAAGAAGGAGATAAGCTTGTTCAGCCGGATCTTGCTAAAACATTAAAGCTTATTCAAAAAGAAGGGTCAGACGCTCTTTATAAAGGAGAAATTGGAAAAGCGCTTGTTAAAGAAGTTCAAAAACGCGATGGAAGCATGACCATGGATGATTTAAAAAATTACGTTATAAAAGAACGTGAGCCGGTCAAAACAACTTACCGAGGCTACGATGTAGTTAGTGCGGCTCCTCCTAGCTCCGGCGGATTAACCGTGCAACAGATTTTAAAGCTAATGGAAGGATATGATGTAGAAAAAATGGGTTCCAATACGCCTCAGTATTTGCAGCATTTAACGGAAGCGATGCACTTAGCTTTCGCGGACCGCGCGGCGTATATGGCAGATGAAGACTTTTACGAAGTGCCGAAAAAAGGACTGTTAGATGAAGATTATATTAAAGAACGCCGTAAATTAATTAATCCAAACAAAGCAACGCCTAATGTTAAAGAAGGAGACCCTTGGAAATATGAAGGAAAAGAAAATCCAAATAAAGCAACGGTAAAGGAAGAAAATCCAATCGGCCAAACGACTCATTTCTCTGTTGTAGACAAGTGGGGAAACATGGTTTCTTACACGACTACCATTGAACAAGTTTTTGGTTCAGGAATTATGGTTCCTGACTACGGATTTATGCTCAACAATGAAATGACGGATTTTGATGCCACTCCGGGAGGCGTGAACCAGGTTGAGCCTAAAAAACGTCCTCGAAGCAGCATGTCTCCAACGATGTTGTTAAAAGACGGAAAGCCGTTCATGGCAATTGGTTCACCGGGAGGCCCAACCATTATTGCGTCTGTAGCAGAAACGATTATGAATGTTATTGACCATAAGATGCCGATTCAAAAAGCGATTTTAACGCCTCGTATTTATTCAGGCGGCTATCCAACCGTAAGATGGGAACCTGGCTTTAGCCAAGATACACTCCTCGAAATGATGGCTAAAGGACATGCGTTTGAAGAAAAGCCGGAGCACATTGGAAACGTTCAAGCGGTTATCTATGACTATGAAACGGGGAAAATGTACGGAGGTGCTGATAATACGCGCCAAGGCACGGTATTAGGAGTAGACGCAATTAAATATGTATCCAAACAGCCAAAACCAATTAAAGAAGAGAAAAAAGGAGAGTTTACGGTTGAAGTCAACCGTGCCGTGTATCCATTTACTGATAAGCAAGTGAAGCTGATTGATGGAAAGCCTTACGTTCAGTCGGATCGCCTGCTGCTAGGCTTAGGCGTCATTGATTCGAGTGATTTAAAGCTTTATAAGCCAAATCACCACTCCTATTTATCAGTTATCAAAGTAGCCAAATCACTTGGCTACAAAGTGAAATGGGATGAGGAAAAGAAAGTAGTCTCATTAGAAAAAGATCCTGGTGAAAACGATACCGGCGATGATGAAGACGGAGACGTTATTACAAATTAAAAAAGTTGCTGGGATAAAAGTAGTTTAGTTGAATGAAAATCCGAACGAGGAATCCTACTCGTTCGGATTTTTTTATTGCTATGGTGACCATAGTTTTCGTCGATGCAGTGGCTTCTAGCTGTTGAATGGATTTTGTTATGTCTCAATCTTTTTTTATGAAAGCAAATAAAGTTGGCGATTTTAAGCTGAATGACAAAAAAGTTTGCATGATTTGCCAAAAAGTTGTAGAAATCGACAGTTTTTTTGGCGTATGTAAGAAAAATCGTGATAAAAAGACTGATAGAATGCTACAAACAAAGTTGGCATCATTTTTGCATAAGAAATAGATGAGGGGCTGTATCAATGAAAAAATACATAGTTAAATAAACGCCTATGTTTACTTCACACAGAATAAAATGCAACGGAGGTATAGAAAATGAAAAAAGAAATTTCAATTATCGGTGTACCAATGGATTACGGGCAAACAAGAAGGGGTGTAGACATGGGGCCGAGCGCAATCCGCTATGCGGGCATGAATACACGCTTAGAAGCTCTTGGCTATACCGTACACGATGAAGGGGATATTAAAGTAGAGATTAAAGAGCGGGCAGACGTGGATAAAAATACGAATCTAAAAAACTTAGCGGCCGTAGCGAGTGGCAATGAGCAGCTTGCTGCAAAAGTTGAAGAAGTGAAGAAGCAAGACCGCTTTCCATTAATATTAGGCGGAGACCACAGCATTGCGATTGGAACGCTTGCAGGAGTCGCAAAAGGTTCAGAAAATTTAGGCGTTATTTGGTATGATGCTCATGGCGATTTAAACACCGCTGAAACCTCTCCATCAGGCAACATTCACGGCATGCCGTTAGCGGTGAGCCTGGGTATTGGACATCCTGTGCTTTTAAATATTGGAGGGTATACGCCAAAAATTAAACCTGAAAATCTAGTTATTATCGGTGCGCGCTCATTGGATGATGGTGAAAAAGAGTTAATTAAAGAAAAAGGAATTAAAGTGTATACCATGCATGAAATTGATCGTTTAGGTATGACGCAAGTGATGAAAGAAACGATTGATTATTTAAGCGGTACAGACGGCGTGCACCTGTCGCTAGACTTAGACGGCTTAGATCCAGATGATGCACCAGGCGTAGGTACACCTGTAAAAGGCGGCATCAGCTACCGAGAAAGTCATTTAGCAATGGAAATGCTAGCGGAAGCAGACATGGTCACATCCGCTGAATTTGTAGAAGTGAACCCCATTTTAGATCAGCATAACAAAACTGCAGAAGTAGCGGTTGCGTTAATGAGTTCATTGTTTGGCGATAAGCTTCTATAAGAAAAAGCTACTTATAGGTATCGTGTGGAGAAAATCTGTTATGATCCAAGAAACGGTCATGCAGGACTAAGCGGCTGCCATCCCCGTTACGGGGATGGCGCCATTTGAAAATCATCCGGCATCAATTGACTTCAGTCATGAAGAGCTACCTAATAAGCGGATATAAAAACAAAATAAACCTAAAAAAATGAAAGCGATTTCATTTTTATGCAGCAAAGGGAGGAAATGGGATGAATATTCCACAGGGACAGCCAGGAGAATTAAAAAGAACGATGAAAACAAGGCATCTTTTTATGATATCACTAGGGGGATGTATTGGTACCGGTTTTTTCCTTGGGTCAGGTTATACCATCAATGAAGCAGGTCCGATGGGAGCAATGATTTCCTACTTAGTAGGAGGGATCATTATGTATCTAACGATGCTGTGTCTTGGAGAATTATCCGTTGCTATGCCAGTTGCAGGATCGTTTCAAACGTACTCCACGAAATTTATAGGCCCTGCAACTGGTTTTGCGATTGGATGGCTGTACTGGCTAGGATGGGCAGTAACGGTTGCACTTGAGTTTTTAGCTGCCGGACAATTAATGCAAAGGTGGTTCCCAGACTCGCCCGTTTGGTTATGGTGCGCCATTTTTGGAGCGTTAATTTTTTCATTAAATGCACTTTCAGCTAAAGCATTTGGTGAAACAGAGTTTTGGTTTTCAAGCGTTAAAATTTTCGCCATCATTATGTTTATTGTTGTAGGCGGAGCGGCAATGTTTGGACTCATTGATATGAAAAGCGGACAGGAAGCACCGCTTTTATCAAACTTCTTTGCCGAAGGGCTGTTTCCAAATGGCGTAACGGCTTTGCTGATTACAATGATTACGGTGAACTTTTCGTTTCAAGGAACAGAATTGATTGGAATTGCGGCAGGAGAAAGTGAAAATCCGGAAAAAACAATTCCAAAAGCGATCAAGCAAACGGTTTGGCGTACGCTTTTCTTTTTCGTCTTATCCGTGTTTGTCTTAGCAAGCATGATTCCTCGTGAAAAAGCAGGCGTCGTAGAAAGCCCGTTTGTTGTTGTGTTAGACAGTGTAGGTGTACCTTATGCGGCGGATATTATGAACTTTATCATTTTAACAGCTCTTCTTTCAGTCGCAAACTCTGGATTTTACGCGGCTACACGTATGCTTTATTCTCTTTCAAGAGAAGGAATGGCAAGTCCTGCGCTTGGAAAAGTCAACAAAAGAGGGGTTCCGTTTAATGCACTATTAATTACGCTTGTGATTTCATGTTTTTCGCTGCTTTCAAGCGTAGTGGCAGCTAAAACCGTGTTCGTATGGCTGATTTCACTCGCTGGACTTGGCGCTCAAATTGGCTGGATTGCGATTACAGCTTCACTGCTTGCGTTCCGTCGTGCTTACGTGGCTAAAGGTGGAAAAGTAGAAGATCTAAAATTTAGAACACCTCTTTATCCGGTTCTTCCTATTGTAGCCCTTATTACGAACTGTATCGTTATGATCAGTCTTGCGTTTGATCCCGAGCAGCGAATGGCGTTATACTGCGGAGGTATTTTCTTTATAGGCTGCTATGTTTATTATTATTTGAAAATTCGAAAACAAAATCAGTCAAAACAGGAGCAAGAAGTTCAGCTTGCGGAAAATAAACGAATGATTATTTAACAAAAAAACCCGGAAAATCGTAATTTTCCGGGTTTTTTTATGTACTCGTCTTTAGCTATCTAGTGTTGTCTCTTCATTTTTACGGCGGCGAAGTCTCCATAGCGTGATAAGGGCAACCAGTGTAAGAACAATACCGCTGCCGAGCAGGATATGACTCACTGTTTTATCCTGCTTTTTTTGGCCTTGTTCAAAATATTTCTTGTACATCGCCACCGCAGCTTTATTTTGCTTGTATTTTTTTGGAACGCTCATTTCTTTTCCTAGTTTCCAGCCGTCTTTATAAGCTTTTTGCTGTAAAGATTTCACATCTTTATTCGAATAAAAACCTGCTTTGTACCATTTTACTAGTTCAGGCTTGTCTTGAAGACTTTTAGGCGCTCTATAGGTCTGATAAGTGAAAGCTGAGTCGTATCCGTCTGCTTTTACGTCTTTTTGTTTTTGTTTCTGTCCTTTTTCATATCCTTGTTCAAAGGCTGTTTGCAATTCGCCCTCTGCTTCTGCAGGTACTTCTAATGAAAGGTCGTGATAGCCTTGTACGTAGCCCTGCTTTTCAAACTGCTTTTTTTGCTGATTCAGTACTTCGGCTTGAGCGGTTTCAAAGCCTTCTGTAAAAGCCTGACGTGTGACATCCTCATCATCATACATGCTCGGAACGCTCATTGAGTCATTTTCAAGACCTTGGTCATAGCCCTCTTTTTTTGCTTTAACAGATAGATCCATTAAAGAAATAGCTTTTTTGTAGCCTTGAACATACCCTTTATTCCAGTCGGATGACTTAGAAGGGAAAGGGTCGATTTCTGATTGAATCGTAGCATGTTTGTAATCAAGGATGCCTTGCTGATAGCCTTCCTCTTCGCCGGCAGCCATTTCATTTTCTTGTTCAGTCTTGAGTTCTTCCTCTTTTTGCTGCTGTCCTTTTTTATATCCTACCGTATACCCCATCATAAACCACGTGAATTCTTCAGAAGATTTGTCCAGTCCTGTTGTTTGATCAAACTGCTCGAATTTTTTCTCTGCGTATCCATCTTCTTCTCCGAGCGAATAGCCTTCTTGATAGAGAGAGTCAAAAATAGCTTTTACATCTTCATTTGTAACGCTTGTTGGCTGGTCCAAAACGTCCGAAGAGGAATCAGGAGTAGCATAAGAAGAGACGGGGTCACTTGCAAGAATAAGTAAGCAAGCTGTACTAATAACGGCTAATTTTTTTTTCATCATTTCTTCACCTTTTAGTTCAAAGTTAATATTTATTTTGTAGTTTAAGCGTACAGCTTTCCATGGAGAAAGGCGTGTAAAAGTTTCTCCGATTATGAAAATTATAACATTTAAATGGAAAGGAGAATAGGTGGTAAAAAGGAGAAATATGTGTTTTTTACGGAGTTTTATTTTTGTTGCTGTTTTGCTTTTTTTACTTTAAATGAGCGGTAAAATACTTCAACTGCAAAACAGAACAAAAGGAAAAAAAGACAAATAGTTCAGCAAACTCCATAACACGAAACGGACTGTAGGCATTTTGCAAGGCCATGGAAAAACTAAATCCTTGCATCATATCCACACCGATAGAAAATCCCATTAAGCATCCTAACAGCAAAGCTGATATGCAAACGATTTTCATATGTCTCACCCTCCGGTTTTGTTTTTTTCTTACGCTTTGATTGCTCTATTAAAAATTGCATACAAAGCATTTATTTGGAAAAAGCTAAAAAACAAATGCGGTGCAACCATCATGATGATTGCACCGCATTCTTCTGCTACTGCGCACGCAGCTGCTCCCGCTCTTTTTTTACTTGTTCTAGCTGTGAAATCGTAACAAGCTGATATCCTTGTGCATGAAGCTTCTTCATAATTTCAACGGCTGCTTCGGCACTTGTTTGATAAATATCATGCATTAAAATAACTTTCCCGTCTCCGACTTTACTCATGACCGCTTGAACGGAGTGAGGAACGTTTCTATATTTCCAATCTTCAGGATCGATATCCCATAGAGTCACGCCAACATTTCCGATATAACGTCTTACATTTGCGTTCACAGCTCCATAAGGAGGGCGTACATGCAGTGGTTCATATCCGCTGACTTGTTTAATGAGCGCTTGGGTATCGCCTATTTGGTGTTTAACCTGCGCTTCGTTTAAACGAGTGAGCTGAGGGTGATCCCAAGAGTGATTTCCGACTTCGTTGCCTTCCTTGACCATACGTTCGATTGTTTCAGGGTAATATTGAACGCGGCTTCCTAATACAAAAAAGGTAGCGTGCCCGTTCACTTCTTTTAATCCATCTAGAATCACATTGGTAGATGAAGGGCTAGGTCCATCATCAAAGGTCATCGCAACGACTTTTTTAGTTGGATCAATAGGCGCTCCTTGCTTCGGCATTTCGTTAACGATATGTTTTGGAGGCGTTTCTTTGACTTTATTTTTATTTGCTGCTTCGTCTTTGTAGGCATCGCTCAGCATGTCTTTAAATAAATCTTTTTGGATCGCGATTGTTTTGGTTTTCGTTTGTTCAGCACCTAGCTGATAAGGCTTAAAGTAGATCACAATACTGTTTTCAAGCAGCGCAAACTGACTGAAATTTTGATCAGCTGCCTGAGTTCCTTTTTGAAGGTCCGAGTCAAAATCAGCTTTTTTCATTTGTTTTTTTAATTCAGCATATGAAATAGCCGAAAGGCGATCTAAATAGTTTGCATCCTCGTTAAATAAATCTTTTAACGTCATTTGTTTTTGAGCAGGTAGGTCAAATGTAAAGGTTTTGAGAGAAGACGTTCCTTTCTCTCCATTTACAGATTCATATTCATCAAAGACAACGCTTAGCGTTTGCTTACTGTAATGGACGATTTTATATGTAATTGTTAATTCAGATTTTTTCTTTTTTGACTGCTTCTTCAGCTTTTTTTCATAGTGTGCCACTTGATCTGTTACGTAAGCTTGAATGGATTGATCGATTTCTTTTTTACCAAAGGAAGGGTAACTAATGGCATAGCCTCCGTCGCTAAGGTCCTTAACTAGCGTTTGAATTTCAACGTTTGGATAGGTTTGATCTGTTTGAATACTTGCCGTTTTTTTCTCTGTACTGTTTGCTTTGACAATATACCCTGCTGTACCAAGAAACAAAATACAGCATCCAAGCAGTGTCAAAATACGTTTGTAGCCCATGGTTTTCATGTAGTAATATTCCCCTTTTTGTATATATCTACCTAATAGACGCATGAGACCATCATTTAGTTTTACTTTTTTTGAAAAAAACCAAACTATTTTTCTACTCATTCCGTCTACCTTATAGATGTACTTCAGCAAGAGAAAATAGAAGGGGTATGAAAGACAATGAAAAAACATGATGCACATCAGATGCTTGTAGCGTGCATAACCGAGCATAAAGCAGATTTTTACCGGCTTGCTTTTAGCTATGTAAAAAATCAAGAAGATGCGCTTGATATTGTGCAAGAATCGATTAAAAAAGCACTCATTTCAATGGACAGTATCAAGGATATTCAATCGATTAAAAGCTGGCTTTATAAAATTGTTGTACGAACAGCAATCGATTTCCTGCGTAAGCATAAACGTTTAACGCTTGTGAACGATGAAGCGCTTGAGTATCTGAGCAGCGGACGTGAAGATCAGTATGAAGATATCGATTTAAAACAAGCAATGGATCAGCTGCCGGTTAAATATAAGACCATTATTATTCTGCGGTTTTTCGAAGATTTAAAAATGGATGAAATTGCGGAAATCATTGAGGAAAATGTAAATACGGTAAAGACAAGACTCTACAGAGCGTTGAACCTGTTGCGGATTACGATGACGGAGGAGGACTTAGAACAATGAATGAAAAAATAGAAAAGTTAAAGAAGCAGTATCATGACATTCTTATTCCAGACGAATTAGATGATGTTGTTGCACAGGCACTTTCTTCACACCCTCGTAAAAAGAAATTCTACATTTGGCCGAGCGCGATTGCGGCAGCAGCAGCGATAATTTTTATCACAACGGTGAATGTAAGTCCAGGTGCGGCAAATGCAATGGCGAAAATCCCTGTACTTGGAAAAGTAGTAGAAGTGATCACATTTGATGAACTAAAGCAAGAAGAAAACCATTCTCGTATTGACGTGAAAACACCATCGATTTCAGGATTGGAAAACAAAGGTCTTCAAACAAGCTTGAATGAAAAGTATATAAAAGAAAATGAGAGGCTGTATGAACAGTTTAAAAAAGAAATGAAAACATTACAAAAAGGAGAGAAAGGAAACGTGGCTGTCAGCAGCGGCTATGATATTATAACGGATACCGATGATTTGCTTGTGGTTCATCGATATGTGGAAGAATCGAGAGCTTCAACGTCGAGCGTCAATCAGTACGACACGATTGATAAAAAACACGAAGTGCTCGTTACGCTTCCAAGTTTGTTCAAAGATAAACGCTATATAAAAGTCATTAGTGAAAATATTAAACAGCAAATGAAAGATCAAATGAAGCATGAAGAAGGCAAAATCTACTGGCTGACTGAAGAAGATATGGATCCTTTTAAAGAGATTGCTGATAATCAAAGCTTCTACATTACAAAAGATCACAAGCTTAGAATTGTATTTGATAAATACAAAGTCGCTCCAGGATATATGGGAAACATTGAGTTTGAAATTCCAACGGGCGTTATTTCAAACCTTCTAGTCGGTAAACGGTATATTCATTAAAAAACAGGCGTGAACGCTGAACGTTCATGCCTGTTTTTTTACATAAAGAAACGATTTAATTTATTTTTATGCAAAAAAGTTGAAATATATAAGCAATCATGTATAATATTCTGTATATATTTTCATTCTTTTTATTTATAAAGTCTTAGGGAAAAATGATGTGAACGGTTGCATTTCTAGAGAGGAAGTGAAGAGGTGAAACGCACGTTAAATCAAGATACGATTAAAGATGCCATGCTGTTTAATCAGCTTGTGATGCAAGTAAGCAAAGCTCTTTGGAAGTCTACTGAAAAGGATTGGGAACAGTGGGTTAAGCCGTACGATCTGAGCATTAATGAGCATCACATTTTGGGGATTGCTTATCAGCTGGAAATTGCGTCGATGACCGACATTTCAAAGCTAGGCGTTATGCATTTATCCACAGCTTTTAACTTTGCAAAAAAATTGCACTTGCGAGGCTATCTTACCCTTTCTAAAAATGAGAAAGATAAGCGGAATACATACGTACAGCTCACAGAAGAAGGAAAAAAGATGTTTTTAAAAACGATCGAGGATTATAACCCTCTTGAAAATCCTTTGTTTCAAGGAGCGATGCCGCTGCGAGATGTTTACGGGGAGCTGCCTGACTTTGTTGAGCTGACGGCTCTGATTCGAAGCATATACGGAGAGGATTTTGTCCAATTTATCGAACGTTCTTCTCAAGAGCCCGCTAGCTTGAAAAAATAAAAAAGCCTTCTTGTGCAAGCTGAGAAGGCTTTTTTGCATATCAACTTTTTTCAGTTAACCGTTCAAGTTCTTCTGAGGAATGGGCCATCTTTTCAATCCGCAGAGATAGCTGCTTCATTACGTCAGCAATTTTATCAAGCTCTTTTTTTGTTAAAACGGTTTGCTGTTTGTTCTCGGTTGTTATGCTAAGGACGTTCGTGAAAAAAGAAGTAATGTTGTTCATATTGTCAGCCGTATCTTTTGTTAATGTGGCGACTTCTCCACCTAACGCCGAGACGCTTTCGATTTGTTTTTGAATGTCTCCGATAAAAGTAGAAATATTAGAAATAGATTTCTTCGTTTCTTCTGCAAGCTTCCGTACTTCCTGTGCCACCACTGCAAATCCTTTTCCATGCTCGCCTGCTCGAGCAGACTCAATTGAAGCGTTTAATGCTAATAAATTCGTTTGCTCAGCAATAGAAGTAACAATCGAAACGATTTGATGAATTTGCTGTGATGTATGTTCGAGCGTTTTCATTTTGTTTTGAATGAGCGACGTATTTTTTTGTATGCTTCCAAGCATGTTTTGTTCTTCTTTTAATTTTGCTTGACTCTTAACGGATTCTTTCTCAATGACTTCTGCCAATTGGGAGCTTTTGTTTGCATAAGAAACGACGTCAGAAGACTGATTGTGCATTTGATTCATAAATTTCTTCGTTTCTTCAGATAACGAAGAAAGGATAGATGATGTACGAGAGATTTCTAGCTGAATTTTCTCTTTTTGAGTCTGAAGTCCGGCGCGCTGCTCGTCATATTCAAGCTCATAGGCTTTTAACACAATTTGCTGTTCTAGACTAATAAGCTTTGTCATACTTGCAATAAAAGTAAGACATTCTTCTTTTGATTCCATCGTACGTTCACATACTGAAAGAAGCGACGTAAATAAATTTTGAAATGCGCACAAATACCAGTTTGGCTCAAGTCCAATTTTAACGTGCATCTTGGAAATTTTTTGACGTTTTACCACAAAATCGTCGTCTATTTGACCATCAAACATTTCTAAGATGTGCTGTTTTAACGTTTGTTTTAATGCATGAACGCTGCTGTGCTTTTCGATAATCGCAACCAAATGAGCCTGTTCGCCAATAGCTTTGTAAAAATCATTCACGATCTCTTCGATGGCGCTCAGCGCGTGAACTTGAAATCTGGCAATCCGTTCGAGATCCTCTGCTGTTAAGGAAATCATGTTAATCTGCTTTTTTATCATCGGGTCCGATACATGAAGCTTTACAGTGATGGATTCGACAGCGGCGGCTTCGGCGTGCACGTTGTTTCGTTTAAACCAATTCAAGTTTATCACCCTTATTTGCTAGAATAGTTGTTTTTCTCTTCTTCTTATATTTCGGCGTTTTACATCCAAGAGTTGAGGCTGTTTAAGAAGATTGTTATCAAATTGTTATCTTCTATTAATTGAATTGTTATCCGCAGATGGTATGGTTGTACGGTGCTTAAAACATGATTCGGGGAGGAAACGAAATGAAAAAAATGCTATCGGCGCTTCTTGTAGGAGGAGCTTTATTTGCAAGTCCGGCAATGGGACATGCTGCGTTTGGCGACACGGTTTTAAAACAAGGGATGACAAATGATGATGTTGAACAAGTTAAAACGGTGTTAAAAGATAAAGGATTTTTAAAAGGTGAAGTATCGCGTTATTTTAATTATGAAACAAAAAAAGCGGTTATGGCTTTTCAAGAGAAACATAACCTAGAAGCAGATGGAATTGTTGGAGAAAATACATACAATGCATTAGGTAAAGGCGGCGTTGTAGAAGGCGAATCAGAAGTGAATACGGATAAAGTAATCAGCAAAGCAAAATTCTTAATGGGCACGCCGTACAAATGGGGCGGCACCACACCTTCGGGATTTGACTGCAGCGGATATCTTCAGTATGTATATAAAGAAAGCGTAGGCGTTGATATTCCAAGAACGGTTGAAGATATCTATAAAGCAGGTGAAAATGTAAGTGAACCGCAGGTAGGAGATCTTGTTTTCTTTGAAACGTACAAAGAAGGTCCTTCTCATGCAGGCATTTATCTTGGAGACGGAAAGTTTATTAACGCATCGTCTTCTAAAGGCGTTACGATTAGCGATAAAAATTCAAGTTATTGGAAAGAACGCTATATAGGAGCAAAGCGTATTGCAGCCAACTGATTCATAATTTAATAAATAAAAAAGGCAAAGCTTAAAGGCTTTGTCTTTTTTGTTTTCGTTTCAGCAGGACTAGGTAACAAAGAATAATCCTATGCAAAATGGGCTAGTTATGTGCGTATTTGTATGAAGATACGACAAAAGTTCTGTCACCTTTACGTCAGAGCTTGTATATATTGATAAAGTAATCTCTTAGGTTGCGCCAATTGTTGTAGGTAATTTGAAGGGATAACAGTATAAAAAGGAGGAACAAACTTTATGTTTTTTTGTTGTTACCGTCGCTATGTAGAAAAGATAAAGCACCTGTTGTTTTCAAATCGATTTGCCGAATTTATTCAGGAAAACACAAAAAAAGCAGTAGAAGAAGTCGTTTATTCTGACACGTTTAAAGAATACGTAATAAGTATTATTAAAGAATCTCAAGAATCACCTTTTAAAGAAATTGCCGAACAGTATATCGGGAAAGAAGTTGTGATTGAAACAACGGCTGGTCCACTAGAAGGTGTTGTGACATTTGTAGGAGATGATTATTTAGAATTAGTAGAGTCTCCAACATCAACGGTGTTACTTCCATTTACAAGCATTGTTACTATTCAAAGCGCTTAAACGAAAGGAGAGAAAAGTATGTTTCAAGATACATTACGAGAAAATGTTGGCTCATTTGTGCAAATCATCACAGCTATCGACGTTATTAATGGAACACTGCTTGCTGTTACGGACGCAGCGGCTGTTGTGCGTACATCAAGCTCATATGGTGAGCCCACAGACGTAACCATCCCACTAGCAGCCATCACGTATGTTCGAATTTTTAGCGGAGTTGAGTGATATTGAAAGTATCAGTGATTATTCCAGCCTGTAACGAAGAAGATTTATTATTACCTGTGCTTAACGAAGCTCAAAAAATAAAGCCGTTTGAAATTATTGTTGTAGTAAATGGATCTAGTGATGCAACGAAGGCAATAGCCGAGGATGCAGGCTGTCGCGTCGTTTATTATGAGGAAGCTCTTGGCATTAATATCGGAAGAGCCATTGGGGCTAAAAAAGCAAAAGGAGATATTTTGCTTTTTTTGGATGGAGATATCGCGGTTCCTCATCAAGAGCTGATAAAATATACGCAAGCTATAGAAACCGGTCATGATATAGCATTAAACGACCTTACGTGGATTATGAAACGAAAGGTGCGTCCTCATCCTGTTTCTGTTGCAAAATATATGTTGAACTTGTGCTTACAGCGCGAAGGTTTATCCGTTCAAGCTTTAACAGCTATTCCTCATGCTATCAAAAAAACATCAGCAGCTAAAATCGGGTACGAGAACTTAGCTCATCCGCCCCTAGCTCATACGATTGCTCTTTTAAAAGGAATGTCAATTGTTGCACCGTGTTCTTCAGACGTTATTTATACAAATAAGATTCGAAACACTCATAAAACCATTCCTACCAATTCCCCTTTTCCTATTTCCACTAACTATATCATTGGAGATCACATTAAAGCATTAGCTCATCTTATTGAAGAAAAAGTAGTAAGAGGCGGACTAACAGACGGCGATCGAAACCGGGAAATTGTTTCTGCTTATACACCGAATGTGAAGAGAAAAACAGGCGTTAAATACAGCGTTGTTATCCCGGTAGGGGAAGAAAAAGAAACGATTTCAAGCGTGATTAAAGAAGTAAAAAAAGCCGGAGTGGAAGAGATCATCGTGGTTGCCAACGGAGCCGATGAAGTAACGGTTAAGCGAGCAATTGAAGCCGGAGCTACTGTTCTTCATTACAAGCAGCGGCTCGGACACAATGTACCTCGGGCAATTGGTGCGATGTACAGCAGCGGTGAAGTTTGCTTGTTCATAGATGGAGATATTGTTATTTCTGCGGAGAATTTACGTCCGTATTTAGAAGCTGCTGATCAAGGGATTGATGTAGCGCTTAATAATTTAGAGTGTCTGCTTGACGAAGTGCACCCTATTCACTCAGTAAGTGCTGCGAAATATTTTCTTAATCTTGTTTGCAAACGTCCTGATTTAACGATTAATACAACGACGGCTATTCCCCATGCAATTAAACGGGATGTAATGGAGAAATTGGGCTATGATTCTCTTATTATTCCCCCTTTATTTCAATTGAAAAGTATCATGTACGGCTTTAATGTCCAGCCTGTTCATTTTGTAGATGTGGCACGAACGAACCGGATCCGAAAAGAGCATATGAAAGTCAAAGGTCTAGCAGCATCAACTCAGCGAATTCTAGGAGATTATGTAGAGGCCATGGCGTACTATATTAGCCAAACTAGCGAAAGAGGCGAATTTCTTCCGGACATACGAAGACATGATCTTTTGTTTGAGGTGTTGAAGAATGAATAAAAAAGTTGCCGTTATTGGTCTAGGGTATGTGGGACTGCCGCTTGCTCTTTTGTTTGCTAAGAAAAACTATACCGTGATTGGACTTGATATTGACGTCCGGAAAATTGAAGCGCTAACACAAGGGAAAAGCTATATTCCAGATGTACGTAATGATGCGATTCAAAGCCAGAAACACTTTCAAGCATATGAATTGAAAAAAGGTATTTCTGCATTTCAAGCATGCGATTATGTAGTGGTGACTGTGCCAACTCCTATTACAGAGAAACATAATCCAGACTTAGGACCCGTTATTAGCGCCTCTACGTTTTTGAAAGAACATATGGTAAAAGGACAAACCATTATTTATGAAAGCTCTACCTATCCAGGCACGCTTGAAGAAGTCGTTTTACCTATTTTAAAGGAGTCTGATTTGCAAGCAGGAGCTGATTTTTATTTAGCTTACTCTCCAGAGCGAGTCGATCCAGCAAACAAGTCGTACGACATTGAATATATTCCAAAAGTGATTAGCGGCTACAGCAAAGACTGCCTTCATCACGTGCAGACGTTTTATGAAAATGTTTTTCAGCAGGTCGTACCTGTTTCTTCTCCAAAAGTAGCGGAAATGTGCAAGCTGTTTGAAAACATTCAGCGTCTTGTCAATATTTCGTTGGTGAATGAAACAAATGAACTGTGCGAGGAATTGGGGATTGATTTTCATGAGGTATTGCAGGCGGCATCTACCAAGCCGTTTGGGTTCACACCGTATTATCCAGGTCCCGGAATTGGAGGACACTGCATACCCGTCGATCCGCTTTATTTTTTATGGAAACTAAAGCAAAATGGATTAACGAGCGAACTTATTGAAGCGGCTCATCATATTAATGAAGAAATGCCAAATAAAGTGATTAAGCGAGTTGGAAAGCAGCTTGACGCAAATGAAAAGCGCGTGTTTGTTGTAGGAATGGCGTATAAAAAAGACGTAAATGATATGCGTGAATCGCCGGCGCTGACTGTATGTGAAGGTCTTTTAGCAAAAGGATATGAGCTGACGTATCATGACCCCTACATTGACTCCGCTATATTAAGTAAGCAAACGTATTTCTCTGTCCCGCTGACAAAAGAAGAAGTTGAAAAAAGCGATGTTGTACTTGTATTAACCGATCACAGTCAAATCGATTGGTCGATTGTAAAATATGCAAAAAAAGTTGTGGATACAAGAGGTATTTTAAATGAATGAAGCCGCTGAATTGTTCAGTGGTTCTTTTTTTAGGGGGATTGTCAATGAAAACTCTTTCTGTCGTTCTGCCCGTTTACAATGAAGAAGAAACGCTAAAAAACGTACTTAAGCAAATTAAAAAAGTAAATGTGCTTGAGATTATTGTGGTCGCAAATGGCTGTACCGATGCTTCAGTGAAAATAGCAAAAGAAGAGGGATGTACGGTAAAGGTAATGGAAAAACGTCTTTCTCCACATGAAGCCAGAATGGAAGGGGCAAAGGCTGCTAAAGGAGATGCTGTCTTATTTGTAGACGGAGATATTATTCTTTCGGCTTCCGAGCTTGAACGTTTTGCTCAGCCGCTGTTATTTGGACATAGCGAAGTTGTGCTAAACAAGTGGGGGAAAACGAAAATGAATGCTTGCAACCGCAGTGAGCTGACGTGGAGTGCGGTTTTACATCATGCGATTGGGAAGCCTCATCATGCCAACGCTTATTTAAAAGCGCCTTACGGGGTGCTGTTAAGCGTTTTGAAGAACTACTGGGAGCTGTCTCCTCTTTCTTTATTTGTGACGTTTTTAACACAGTACCGCGTAAGTATGTCTATGTCGATTGAAACAGAGGGGAAAGGAAGCTTTCGTCCGTTTGATCGCCCGCTGCGCAGCAAAGAGCGAATTCAATCCTATCAGCAGCTTCTTCAAACATACTATACGCTTGCGTCAAATCGTAAAAGGCGAGTGGATATGCTTGCGCAGCCTCTTCCAGTTGTGGAGCACGGCTGGGGGAAATTATCTTCTTTTTATGGAGGCAAACAGCTGTCTGTTATTATTCCAGTTTGCAATGAAGAAGGAACAATCAAACAAGTAATTGCAGAAGCAAGAAAACTTGAGCCATTAGAAATCATTGTCGTAATTAACGGTTCTACTGATCAGTCGGAGGCGTATGCCAAAGAACAGGGCGTCAAAACCCTCGTCTACGATGAGCGGTTGGGGCATGATTGCGGAAGAGCTGCGGGGGCACTTGCAGCAACAGGAGATATTCTTCTCTTTATAGACGGGGATTTTGTTCTTTCAGCTCAAGAGTTGTATCCGTTTGTCTCAGCAGTAGCGAGCGGTGTTGATGTAGCTTTAAACGTATGTGAAGATGAAGCCAAGCTCACGCATGTTGTGCAAGGGTGGAAGTACGTGTTAAATGAGACGGTAGGAAGAAACGACTTATTAATGAGCTCGATGACCGCTGTTCCTCATGCCATAAGCAGAGAGTGCCTGCGAAAAATTGGAACCGAATCTCTTGTGATGCCGCCTTTTGCCCAAGTAAAAGCGATAATAGAAGATTTTCAGGTGCAGGCCGTTCACCATGTTGACGTAAATAAATTCAACCGGTTTCGATATTCTGAGCACCTGCCATTAAAGAGTCATTCTCCTACGGCAGAACTCATTATTCACGATCATATTTTTGCTTTTCTCTCTTATCTTCAGCGTGACTGAGCAGGTAGTATTGTCTTATTTCCAAAAGAAACGTTTAAAATGAGATAAAGAAATTTGCTGATATCTTGTTTTTCTGTTCTAACCCCTTGAATTTGTTCACAGTTGTAACTAAAATTGTTACATGTGCAGACAAAAGTAAAAAAGGAGGAAAAGAAATGAAAAGCTATCAGCTTGGAACGTTTTTACTTCGTCTTATGTTAGGGCTAACGTTTTTTATTCATGGACTTGGCAAATTCCAAAGCGGTATTGATAATACGGTCGGTTTTTTCCACAGCATGGGCATTCCTGCGTTTTTCGCTTATGCGGTTGCGGTTATTGAATTCGTAGGGGGAGCCGCTATGATTCTTGGATTTCAAACGCGTTTAATCGGTGTTCTGTTTGCGATTGTGATGATTGGCGCTATTTTTACAGCGAAAAGCGGTGCTGGTTTTACAGGCGGCTATGAGCTTGAGGTTGCCCTTTTTGTCGTTTCGCTTCATATGATTCTAGCGGGAAGCGGCGCGTACGCGTTAGACAACCGATTACAAAAACCAGAAGAACATTATTCTTAAAAAGGTAGGCGCTATGCGCCTACCCTTTTTTGTAAAAAATATCCTTCTATCGATTCATTTTTACTAAAATATACAGCTATCATTTTTAAGAAAATTCGTATATATGGTACTATTTGGTCATAGATGACTACACAGTCATTCTATTTGAACGATACGGGGAGGTTTTAACATGAAAACCGAAAGAGAAAACGGAATTGTCCGTCAAGTGAATACGATTCAAACAAAAGAAGAGCGCTTTAATCCTTTTTCATGGTATGAAGAGATGAGAAACAGCGCGCCTGTGCAATGGGATGAAGAAAGGCAGGTATGGGATGTTTTTCACTATGACGGGGTCAAAGAAGTGCTGGAACAAAAGAATATTTTTTCTTCTGATCGAAGACCTCCACAAAACCAAAGACAAACTGCTCTAGGAACGAGCCTAATTAATATTGATCCGCCTAAGCATGCTGAAATGAGAGCGCTTGTTAATAAAGCTTTTACGCCTAAAGCTATGAAAGCATGGGAGCCTAAAATTGCGCGTATTACCGCTGAATTATTACAAGAAGTGGAGCATCTTGAAGATATTGATATAGTCGAGCATCTGTCCTATCCGCTTCCGGTTATGGTAATTGCCGATATTTTAGGCGTGCCGATCGAAGATCAGCGTCAGTTTAAAGATTGGTCGGATATTATCGTAGCCGGTCCCTCTAATAACGAACGTGAAACGCTCGAAAAACTGCAGCAAGAGAAAATGAAAGCAAACGATGAGTTAGAAACTTACTTTTATCGAATTATTGAAGAAAAACGCACGCAGCCAGGAGATGATATTATTTCCGTGCTTCTTCAGGCAAAAGAAGAAGGGAAACAGCTAACGGATGAAGAAATCGTCGGGTTTTCCATTTTACTGCTGATTGCAGGAAACGAAACAACCACAAATTTAATTTCAAATACGATTTATTGTTTAATGGAAGACAAAGCTTCTTTTGAACGACTCAAACGAGAGAAAGAACTTTTGCCTTCTGCGATTGAAGAAGTTCTTCGCTATCGTTCACCCGTTCAGGCTCTTCACCGAATCGTAAAAGAAGATGTGACTCTTGCCGGTCAGAAACTAAAAGCGGGCGAACACGTCGTTCCATGGATGGGATCTGCGCATCGAGACGCGCAGTATTTTGAAGACCCAGATGTATTTAAAATCGATCGAAAGCCAAATGTGCACATGGCATTTGGAAGAGGCATTCATTTTTGCTTAGGAGCACCGCTGGCTCGAATAGAAGCAAAAATTATGCTGGCCGAGCTGATTGACCGCTATCCGCAGATGGACTGGAGCCCGGCATTTGAGTTAAAGCCGATTGAAAGCACGTTTGTGTACGGGTTAAAAGAATTATTAATTCGTAAAAACGTATAAAGAAGACTTCCCACAGGTCAATTTCAATGACCTGTGGGAAGTCTTTTTTTATGTAGATTCACTCTAGCGACTATTCTTATAAACTTTTAAATTCTTATCAGCAAATTTCTTATATCCAGTAGGTAGGATACGACCTGTTACTTCGTACGTTATTTATAAGAAGGGCAACGATTACAATTACAATCGATCCTATTAAAACGGGATTGATAATATAATTCCAAGAAGAAGCGCCCAAGATCACAACAATAGGGTCTGCTCCTGCGGGTGGGTGAGTTGTTTTTGTAAGCATCATAAAGAAAATGGCTAGGCCGACTCCTATCCCTAAAGTGTAAGGGTTATTACCGAATAAATGATAGATGGTTAACCCCACCAAAGTCGCTACTAAATGCCCTCCAATAATATTTCTGGGCTGCGATAGAGGAGCGTTCCAAAGTCCAAATGCTAATACACAGCTGGCTCCAAAAGGGGCCATAAGCCAAGGGCTTGATGTAAGCTGAGTCAGTATAGCTAGAAGTAAAATACTAACCGTTCCACCGACTAAGCCTGTAACTGCATCTTTTACGTCAATTTTTAAAGGGCTTCTCGTGGTCGTTATCATTTTAGAAAAATATGATTGCGTGTATGAAATGTCTTCTTTTGCCGACACTTTAGTTGAACTATTCATCTTTATATAAAACCTCCTTTATTTTTCAATCATTTTAACTCTTTGTAAATTAACCTGTCAATAATGTTTTTAATGGTTAGTTTTTGTGAGGTGAAAAAAGCTTGAATTCATGATTAGAATTCAAGCTTTTTTTCACTCCTATCCTTTTTATCTTGAAAACGCGCCGCTTTTTGCCTGTTTCCGCAGATTTTCATCGAGCACCATTTACGTCTTCCAGTTGTATCAATAAATAACAATACACAGTCAGGGTTGCTACATCTTCTTATTTTGTTTAGTTGGCCTTCACTGATTAACTGTAAAGCATCTAATGATAGTAAGGAAAAGAGTTTATTTACGATGCTCCCGATTGGGATTTGTACCAATTGTTGTGCATGAATTTTAAAAACATAAGGAGCTTTTTCAATATTTCTTTCTAAAGATAATATCCACTTATTATCAATGGAATTTCCATCTGCTATTGATTCAAAGTTGTTTCTTAAACACAATCGAAAATCATATATAAGATGTAACACTTCCGTTAATTCACTTTGAGACATAGTCAATATTGTTTTATCAAGAGAAGGGATCTCTTCACACATTATATGAAGCCAGTTTAACAAATCTTGGTCTTCACTTAGTATCTCGTGACGACGGCCATGACTGACGACTTCAGTATTTACTAAATTGAGCGAAAGAAAAGGGGAGATTAAAGGGAATTTTTTTCTTTTATTCATATCGTTTCTCATTCCTTACTCTTTTTCTGCTTGAATTCTTGCTTCAGCAATTTTATCCGTATGATCATATCCCCATTTAAACATCAGCTCTATAATAGGGATGAGCGTTTCTCCAAAAGGTGTTAAATAATATTCTACTTTAGGCGGAACTTGTTTATAGACTTCGCGGTGGATAATTCCGTCGCGCTCAAGTTCGCGAAGCTGCAGCGTGAGCATTCGCTGCGTCACGCCGGGAATGAGTCTGCGCAGTTCATTGAAGCGCCGGCGTTCCTTCGATAATTGATATAAAATGACGCTTTTCCATTTGCCCCCGACTACATCAACAGCTGCTTCCACAGGGCAAGAATAGCCGTGAGGCTCCCATTTTGTTAAGTCGTATTTCATAGTAATTACTCCTTTTATCCGTGAGTTCAACTCCATTTGTGCTGTTTATACTATAGCACGTCTTATTTGATAAAAACATGGAAATGATTCATGGAAGTATTGGCGGAAAATTAAAAAAGTAATGGAAATAATTATGAGTTTGTTGTATGATGAAACTATGAAAATAACTTTTCTATTAAAAAGCGAAAATTTTTGAAAGCGCTTTATTTATAAAGAACGACAGGGGAAAGGGCGGAGGAATGATGAAAAGATTTATAAAAGTAGAAAAAAGAAATCACGTGGCGGTTGTACGAATGAATCAGTCGATGCTCAATCGTTTGAACAGTGAAGTTATGTATGAGCTGCAGGAAACGATGAATGAGCTTCAGCACGATGTGTCGGTTGGGTCTATTGTATTTATGGGAGAGTACTATAAAATGAACGGCGATCATAGAACAACTTCTTTCCTACGTGAAGAAACAGGAAAACTTTATCAGCCGATTCATGCAGTAACAGCCCGAGCTATTTTTCAGCGCATTTCATGTAGCTCCAAACAAACGATTGCGCTTCTTACAAACTTTACGTTTGGCGGAGGGTATGAGTTAGCCTTAGCATGCGACGTACGAATTGCGGAAGAACCTGTTCAGCTTAAGTTAACAAACGGCATGACCGTTAGTGCGCAAGAAGCGTGTAATATGGGCAAAGTGCAGCATATTGTGCAAAAAGGAAAAGGATTGGACTATTCGATTGCGCTGAATGCATTAGAAAAGGAAGCTTAAAAAACGCTTTCACTTTATTTTTATAAAGTGAAAGCGTTTTTATTTTATTTTGTTGATAAAAAGGTATTGAAAATTCTGAAAAAAGGAGTAGAATGATAACAAATCTACTTATTTTAAATAAGCAAAGGAGCTGGTATCAATGCCATTCATTTTTAAAGAAGCGGTAGTCGGATTGTTTACAGCGGCAGCAGCAGGTTTACTGGCGTTTCAAGGGGTAGAAGTGGTGTCAGCCATCATTCATCTGCTAACTTTTTGGAAACAGTAATAGCTAATAAGTAGAGGAACAACTTATAAAGATAAGGGGCTTGAGACTTTCTCAGCCCTTTTTGTTGTGGAGTTCATTATTTTTCAGTATACTAACGGTGGAAATTAAGACATAATATGGTTACATAGCAGGGATTTACGAACTCAGTAGGGAAGTATGTAGACTCTGAAAAAAATAAACAACGATCGCTTTTACCCGGTAACAAGTTTTGTTATCGGGTAACGTGTGTAAGGGGTGTGGATAAGTGAAAGATAAAAATTTAACAGAAGAACAGCAGCGAGTTGATTGGGTAGTCGAAGAAATCAGCCAAAAAGCTGAAAAAATAGGCAAAAGCGTAGGAAGCGTAAAAGGTGAAATTGTCGATTTGCGAAGCACGTTTTGGGACGATGTCACGGTTAATATGGATGAGCCGGATGACGTGATTGAGACATTTACGAGCATTAAGCAGCAGGCAGAACTTTTAGCTGAACGTGAAATTACGCATAGACAAGCGTATGATCAATTAAAAACATTAAAAAAGCTAACGCAATCCCCTTATTTTGGACGTTTTGATTTTATAGAGAATGGTGAAAAAGAAGCGGAAGCTATTTATGTGGGTGTGGGCTCTTTAATGGATCAAAAAGATGAAGAGTTTTTAATTTATGATTGGCGTGCGCCTATTTCGAGTCTTTATTATGATTATTCACCGGGAAAAGCGCAGTACGATACGCCAGGTGAAGCGATTAAAGGCGAGATGAAGCTAAAGCGTCAGTTTATTATCGAAAATAGCGTAATTAAAAGCATGTTTGATACAGGAATTACCATTCGAGACGAGCTGCTTCAAGAAGTGCTCGGACACAATGCAAGCAGTCAAATGAAAAGTATTGTAGGAACCATTCAAAAAGAACAAAACCAAATTATTCGAAATGAAAAAAATAAAGTGCTGATCGTTCAAGGAGTAGCAGGGAGCGGTAAAACATCTGCGGCTCTTCAGCGCGTGGCTTATCTTCTCTATCATCACCGAAAGCAGCTGACTGCAGAAAACATGATGCTGTTTTCACCAAATCCGCTTTTTAACAGCTACGTCTCAACCGTTCTTCCGGAGCTTGGAGAAGACAATATGAAACAAACAACGTTTCAGCAATACGCCGATGGACGGTTAGGAAACGAGTTTGAAGTGGAGGATTTGTTTGTTCAAATCGAATATTTACTAACGGAGAAAGATATCGCGACAAAAAAACAAAAAATGCAGGAAATCCGCTACAAAGCAAGCCGTGAATTTAAAAAGCAGGTAGATGCGTATATCGAAGAGCTGTCTACTAAAGACATCATTTTTAAAAACATTAAGTTTCGCGGCGAAATCGTGTTATCTGCTCGGCGTTTGCTGTCTTATTTCTACTCACTTGATACAGGAATTTCTATTCCTAACAGAATGCAGCTCGTAGCGGAGTGGGCGCTTAAGCTCATCAACCAGCTTGAAAAACTTGAGCGGAAAAAAGATTGGGTTCAAGAAGAAATTCAGCTTTTAGAAAAAGAAGATTATGTGGAGGCCTATCAGCACCTGCAGAAAAAGGAAGGCTATACGGAAAGTTCATTCGATGACTTTGACCGGGAACAAGCGTATTTAGCCAAAGCCGTTGTAGCTAAGAAAATGAAATTTATTAAGCAGGCCATCAAGCAGCTTAAATTTATCGACATTCGCCGTATCTATATGCAGCTGTTTGAAAGACATCACCTTTTTTCCCACGTAGAAGGATGGGACGAAACAGCTAAAAATACGGTAGAAAGAGTCATGAACATGAAGCTGTCTTATGAAGACGTAACGCCTTACTTGTATATAAAAGATCAAATTGAAGGGCGCAAAGCCAATCCTGTCATTCGTTATTTGTTTATTGATGAAGCACAAGACTATTCACCGTTTCAGCTAGCGTTCTTAAAAGAGCTGTTTCCGCATGCCAGAATGACGCTGCTTGGAGACTTGAATCAAGCGATCTATGCGCACGCCTTGAACGCACCGACCATTCTTTCAAGCGAGCTGTATGAAGAGAAAGAAGCAGAAACGCTGACTCTTACAAGAAGCTACCGATCAACACGTCAAATTGTCGAGTTTTCAAGGGATATGGTAGCAAACGGTCATTTAATTGAGCCGTTTAATCGAGACGGTGCGAAGCCAACCGTTACGGCTGCAGATAACGTCCAAGACCTGCATGAGGCGATCATAGACAAAATTAATAAATTGAAGCAACAAAACTATAAAACGATCGCTGTGATTGCCAAAACTGCTGAAGAAAGCCGAGAAGCATTTCAAGCACTGCCTGCTTCGATGTCTGCAAGACTGCTGACAAAAGAAACAAGTTCATTTGAAAAAGGCATGCTTGTCCTGCCAGCTTACTTAGCAAAAGGAATTGAGTTTGATGCAGTCATCATTTACAATGCGTCGAGTGAATGTTACCAGGATGAATATGAGCGAAATTTATTTTATACAGCATGTACAAGAGCGATGCATGAGCTGCACTTGTTCTCACGTGGTGAAATCAGCCCGTTTATATCGAATAAAGAAACTTATGAATACCACGGTCAATAAAAGAAGGCAGCCAGTAGGCTGCCTTCTTTTATTGACTTTCAAAATGCAGCAAATACTTCACTAAATAAAGGCCCGAGTTTGTTTTTTCTTGAAGAGGAATGGTCAGGCATGTGACGTAATAATACCCGTTTGGAATGTCATAGCTTAAGGTTTCAGATAGAACGCTTTTGATTTCAATCCCATCGCTTTCAACGTGAAAAGGAAGGCGAGTGGTTTTTTCAGCCCGTGATGTGTCTGGAGCTTCGTTTACCCATACTTCAATAATGGCTTTTGTGTTCGACACCGCTTCAAACGAAATGGCTTTATCGTCTGCGACATATCCTTTTTGAATATCTTCATCACTCCAGTCGTGATGGGGCTTTGGCTGTCCTTTTTGAAACAGCGTAAACTGATGATAAGACATGGTCAGCTCTTGTTCTTTCCATTTTGTTTTCATTGTTTCACCTCTTCAAAGTAAAGCTTGTTCAGCTATTATTGCACGATAAATTGTACGCGCGTACCATGTGAGTATTGTTCTAATTGATTTCCAACCCATGAGCCGGCTCCGCGGTTATCAGAAGATGAAATATAGCGAATAGACTTGCTATTAATTTTTTCCCGTATGTAGCCATCTCAAACCTCCAGTGTAGTCATTTTTACAGCTTAACTATACTCTCAGATTGCTAAGTTTAGATTACAGGACAATAAATACGGTGTAAACAATTATTAACAATTATGTAAAACTTCCTTTACTTGACATCATACCCTAACAGGTATAAAGTTGTGTATACATTTACTTCTTGCATACAGCTTAAAAGCAAGAAACGCAATCATGCATGAGCGGAGGTAGTAGTATGATGGAATATGATAAGCAAGTTAAAAATCGGTTGAAACGTATTGAAGGTCAGTTAAAAGGCGTCTTAAATATGATGGAACAAGGAAAAGACTGCCGTGACATCGTGACACAGCTCTCAGCAGCTAGAAGCGCAATCGATCGTACGATGGGTGTTATTGTCAGCACCAATCTTGAGCAATGCGTAAGAGAAAGCATTGAAAAAGGCGAGAATACGGAAAACTTAGTAAAAGAAGCAGTAGAGCTGTTAGTAAAAAGCAGATGAGACATTCGTTTCATCTGCTTTTTGTTTTTACTGTATGCTGCTCACAAGGATAAAAACCGCTGTTCCTAAACACAATACGGATAGGAACAGCGGTTTTTTAGGTTTATCTCGTTTTAAGAACAGGAAAGATATATGGAGAGAAAGGAGGAGATCAAGGTGAGTGATGACAAAAAGTCACCAGCATATAATCATACGGAAATTCATCATAAAATTGAGGCTTCTCCAAAAGCGCCGGGAATCAAAGCCGCTTTTCGCTTTAACCACGCTTCTTCTCCGTGGGTAAGAGGAATCAGCTCAGGATTGTCTTCAAGTCTGCCGATTTTGATAGGGATTTTGTTTGATCATTTGCAGTACGGACTCATTGCAAGCATTGGCGGCTTTACATATTTATATACAAAAGATGAGCCTTATGCGCAGCGGGCCGTTAAGTTATTTTTAGCTTTGCTGGGCGTTACGCTCTGTTTTACACTCGGCTCGTTATTTGCTGACGTGGCTTGGATGAAAACCATTTTATTTGGTGTTATTGGAGCCGTATCAGTTTATGTCTTTGGAGCGTTAAAAATCCCGGGACCTTCTGCCATGTTTTTTGTTCTTTCATTTGCTGTGAGCACGAGCATTCCAGCTCCGAACTTGCAGGCTGTTTTTTTGCACGCCGGACTCGTTTTTTTAGGAGGAGCACTGTCTTGGTGTATTAGCATGAGCGGCTGGCTTATTAACCCGCGCGGACCTGAAACTGCTGCTGTAGCGAAAGCGTACAGGCAGCTAGCTTCATTTGTCGGGTCTCTTGGTACGGAATCGTTTCACGCGGAACAGCATAAAACGGTTGTCGAGCTCCGGGCAGCGGAAACAGCGATGAAACAAGCGAAAATTAATCGAAAGAAATCATCGTTTGCGCACCGGCTGTTTTTATTAAATCAAAAAGCCGAAGGGCTGTTTATCTTTGTGATGGCCGCTGCAAACGATTTTAATCCGGCTGTTTCTAAAAAAGCACAAGCGGTAATTGAAACGTTCGCATCCGAAATGGCCACATTAAAAAAGCATAAAAAAATTCGAGACGTTCGAGAAGAGATTGAAGAGCTGTCCATCAAAGAAGAGCTGCGTACATTGCTATTGGATGTAAATGACGTTCTTCAAATGAAAGAATTAAAAGAAACAGAGTATATTCAATTTTCACAAGGCAGCGTAAAAACACGGTTAAAAGCTGCTTTTCACAAACGTTCGTATGTGCTTAAAAATGCTTTGCGCTACGGAATTATTATGATTGTTGCGGCAGCGGTTGCCTACACAACAAATATTCCAAGGTCTTACTGGATTCCGCTTACGTGCGCAGGAGTGATGCTTGGGGCAACCGTACGTGCAACGGTTCAGCGAGGTATTCAGCGCTCTGTCGGAACCATTTTAGGTATTTTAATTGGAACTGGAATTCTGATGCTTGAGCCAACGGGAATCGTCATTGCGCTCATTGTCTTTGTGCTTCAGTCGACGATTGAAATTGTAATTGTCAAAAACTACGCGCTTGGCACGCTCTTTATCACACCGAATGCTCTTTTAATTGCTGAAAGCGGTCATCCGGATAAAGCGATTAGCTATTTTACGTCCGCTCGGGTGATTGATATTGTTATTGGTTCTATTATCGGAGTGGTCGGTACAGTATTAGTTTTTAAACGAGCTTCTTCGCTTCGTCTGCCGTATTTGCTTGGAGATGTCATACGAAAAGAAGGACAATTTTTAGAAATGCTAAGCACCGAACAAGATGAAGAAAAAATTAAACGGGAAAGAAATAAGCTTCAAGGCGAACTCGTTAATCTTCGGGCGCTGTACGATAATGTGATTGGAGAATATTCTAAAACGGCCGTCAAACTGGAAGGACTGTGGCCTGCCGTTGTCGCTACGCAGCAGTTAGGTTATATGCTTCTTGCGTCGTTTGAAGGATATGAGCTGTCTGAAACGGAGAAACGGGAGCTTAAGGAAACATTTGCTCAGCTAGCTGCAGCTGCTGAGCAAAAACGAGCGCCAAAGCTTTCAAATGTTCCGACCCTGAAACACTACCCAATTATTCAAGGAGAAATAACCGCTTTATATGAAAGTCTGCAGGTAGAAATATAAAAAGCACGGAACCAAAGGGCTCCGTGCTTTTGTTTTTACATATCGACAACTTCACTTACCGTTTTATTTACGTCGTCACGCGTCATTTTTTCTTTTCCTTTCATCAAGGCGTTTAATGTTCCATCAGCAAGCGCTAACGGAATTTTACAGAAATGAAGGATCGGAAGCGATTTGACGTCTTCCAAATATTTCTTTCCTAGTGAAAGATTGCGGCGAGCGTAGGCAAACATATCTTCTCTGCTCCAATTGTTAGGAAAGAAGCTGACTCCGCGCTCTGAATCTTCCGAGGTGTTGCGCAGGATATTAACAGACTGCAAGCCGCGTCCAAACGCAATAGCTAATTCTTTGTCTGTTTCCGTGCCGTCATACCATTTCCAAATGTCATTAAGCATCACACCTACTAGACCAGCTACGTAGAACGTATAGTCATCTAAATCCGCTTCATTTTGAATATGCCAGTCTTTTTCTACCCAATCGGCCATTCCTTTGGCCATAATAGAAGTTGCATCTAATACTTGGTCTGCAACTCCAGTCGGACAAAGCGCAATCCAGTTGCCGAGCTGAAGCGTTACGTCAGGTAAATCAGCTTGATAAGGACCTACTAATGCCATGTACTCGTCTTCGTTAAAAGACTTTTTTAACAGGTCACTAATGGCGTAAAGCAAGCGGCTTTTTACACCGGCTTCTAGCTCAGGGTGATCTTCAATTTCATCAATTGCCCTCATACATAAGTAAGCAGATCCTACTGCATCCTGCAATTCTGCCGGCAAGTGGCTAATTGGAATAAAAAATGTTCGGCTTGTCTCTTTTAACATCACCATTGCGTTGTCGCGTAATTTGTTGGGTACACTCATTGATAACTAGCTCCTTTTTACATATCCACATGTCAAATTAGTTTAAGTTTTCATCTTATATACTATAGTAACAAAAAATGAGCATTTAATGGAGTTTAAAGATTACTTATTAACGATATTGTCATTATTTTGTAGTATTTAAACAGAGAAACTTGTAACATATACAAGTTTACACTACGATAATACTCGTTCCTTCTTCGTTTTACAGAAATAAATGGTTTATTTTTAAGAAAATTGCTGTCATGCTAATGGATTCGATGAGCTTTCAAAAAAATACTCAATAGCCGGGTATACATAATATATAGGAAAATACAGAGGTGAAGGTATGAAAATTTTAATTGTAGAAGACGATGGCAAAATATATGAATTAGTGAAAGAGAAATTTGAACAGTGGTCATTTGAAGTGGCTGGAGTAGAAGACTTTCAAAAGGTAATGGAAGTATTTATTGCAGAAAGCCCAGAATTGGTCATTTTAGACGTGAATTTGCCTGTATATGACGGGTTTTACTGGTGTCAGCAAATACGTACGGTTTCAAAAACTCCTATCGTCTTTCTTTCCTCTCGTGAACACCCAATGGATATTGTTATGGCAATGAATGTTGGGGCAGATGACTATATTCAAAAGCCGTTTAACTTGGATGTTCTTGTTGCTAAAGTACAGGCGCTTCTGCGCAGAACGTATTCATATGGAGATACGATTTCAGACGTTATCGAGTGGAACGGCGCGGTGCTAGACTTAAAAAAAGGAAGTTTGCATTATAACGATCGAGAAATTCATTTAACGAAAAATGAATTTTTTATTTTACGGCTTCTTTTGGAAGAGCGAGGCAAGATTGTACCGCGAGAAGAGCTTATGCGAAGGTTATGGGAAGATGAGAAATTTGTAAGTGACAATACGCTTTCTGTCAACATCACACGTATTCGCACCAAGTTGGAAGAAATCGGGCTGAATGATAAAATTGTGACCAAAAAAGGCCAAGGATATTTGGTGAATTAAGATGTGGAAAAGTTTTTTAAGAGAATTATGGAGAGGTTTGCCGTAAGAGTAAAAAATTTAATCCAACGCAACAGCCAGTATAAATTTCTTTACACTTACTCGATTAGGCTATGTGCTTAATACTGTTTTGTTGATGGCTTTCATATTATGTCAAATAGAATTAAATTCGGGGAATACATTATACCTTTTTCTTTTTCATAGATAAAAAAATCTGGATAGACATAGGGAAAAAGGTTGAATTTTCTATGCTTAAGACGCTATTCTTCGATTTTAAGAATACCATTTTCAAATGACAATAAATTTACAACCTCCATAGCCAATTTATAGACTTTGGTAACGCCGTTAGCTGGATAAAATCCAGCTTCATTATTATCAATGTTTGCAGAATTCCCTATAGCCGTAGAAATAGCTGGTGCATAAAGGTTTAAATTATATCCTCCAGAAGTTTGATCGTTTAGTATTCGTTTCATTTGACCTGACGTTTCTGGTTCTATTTTAGTAGGATTCATATGGTAGTATAACCAAACTTCGAAGCAAATGTTACTTATTGCTAGGAACCAATTTTTTGTTATTTCAGTGAGATGATGTAATTCATTTATTTTTTCTCTATCCCATCTGTCAACATCCAAAACAAACCATAATTGATCATCATAATTTTCTTCCCAACCGTTTTCTTCAATATATTCTGAAGCTCTATCTCTTAAATGATTAGGTGCGGACTGCCCCATATTATCATCTATAGGCGCTATCGTTTTAACTATTAGTTTTTGCGATAGTTTGTCAAAAAAGTCAAAATATTCGGCCTCTCTCTCCCCTTCGCAAATCAAAATAAACTTCCTCGCATCTCTAAAGGGTGCTCCTTTTTTATATGTACGATTTTGTTTTCTAATTGGCGGCATATTCATTCCAATTTAAATCTTCAAAATTTGCTAGAATTGGAATACCTCCGAATCTACCTTCTAAGTAACCTTTTCTAATATTTAAATCATTTCTAATTTTTTTATACTCAGCTAATGTTTTAAAAGCGGTATTTCCATTAGACCTATCTTTTTCTGCAAACCAAATTTCATCAGGTCTCAACATTTTTAAGTCTAGTAAATTTGCTTCGTGAGTTGTAAATATTAGTTGTCCCTTTATGTTATCTTGATCTGATAGTTTAGTCAAAAATTTCTTTAATAAACTTGGATGAATACTACGACCAATTTCATCTATAATAAATACCGAATCATTATCTTCTGGAACTATTAATGTAAAAAGCATAGACATAAATTCGATTAAACGTATAGTGCCATCAGATTCTTCATTCAAAGAAAAAAGATTATCAATACCAAAACCATTATGCTCAATAAAAATTTTCTTTATTAGATATTTTTCATTCTCTTTTGTGGCAATAGTGTCCATAGAAAGCCCCAAATCAGCATTATCGTTATCATCTAACTGATCGATGATATCACGACTCAATTCAATATCATCTTCTCCTAAATAATGATGCAAATCAAAAGTTTTTATATGTATGTCCTTTATCCCAGTATCAAAAGCACAAAGCATATCACGCGTGAATTTCATAAATTCAGGCACATTTATTAATTCCGATATTAAATATCTTGGTTTAGAATCAGGAAAAATAATTTGTATTGACCATAAGAAATCTGTCACAACTGAACATTCTTTTGATAAATTATCAATTCCAATATCAGCAACTTCATCTAAAAATAATTGATTTGATTCAGTTTTAGTAGTATAATGATCTTTTAGAATTTTACTTTTTTCAGACTTTAAAAGTTTACTTTCTACGCTAATTTTGCTCTTTCCTGATTTAGAAACTTCCCTGTCAAAAATTAATTTATCCATTTTTCCTAAACCGGAATAATATAAGTATTCATTTATTATATCTCCTCTATAAACCTTTATTCCATATATATAAGCCTTCCCTTTAGTTAAAAATTCAATTTCAAATGTAGATGGCTTTTTTTTATTTCCTTTAAATGAACTTTCTTCAAATTTAATAACCTCCCCTTTTTTTAAACAGTTTTTTAAGTAATCTATCGCCAATATTAAATTTGATTTACCAGAAGCATTAGCTCCATAAATCGCTGAGATTTTTAACAAATCTAATTTGTTTTTAAAATTGTACACGTGATTATCAAAACGTCTAAAGTCACCTGTCAATAAATTGAACTCTGTCAACTCATTAAAGGACAAGAAATTTGACACATTAAATCTAATTAGCATATGTATTTCGATTAATTCGTTATAACTATAACACAAAACTAAACTTTTTATTGTAAAGTGTGTTATTTATGACGGATTATTCGTGACAATATCACTCCACACACTTTACCTCCACTCCTCCTGCCAACGCTAAAAAGAGTGTTCCATTCACATTTAAAAAAAAAAATTTTGTGAGAAAAACTTTTTGAGAAAGATGCGCAGTATTGTGTGCTTTGTCTCAAAGCAAAGTGACATAACGCAAAACATTATAATACAAATTGATATATCTAGAAAGAGAGTGGATAGCGTGATTTTTAGAGCTATTTGACATAGTTACAGATATAATGCCTTAGGAACCTATGTATAACCTTAGTTTCTTTACGTATTGCAAATCAACTCTTAAAAGAACCAATAAATTCTTTCTTTCTTTCTTTATAATTTCAAATACTCGCTTATTCTGCACAATTGTACATAAAAAGTTTTATAAGCGATTTATGAAATAGTTTGCCGTCTAATAATTAACTGCAAAAGCCTGTGTAAATCTATTCAAACTTACATTTTAGCACTCTTTACTTTAATATTTTTCTGAGTCTTTTATATTATGTCAAATAACTATTACTCCTTACTAAGTTTAACAGCGACGCTATCATAGTATTCTTGAGTGAGAACTTCTGTCCATTCTGTAGGTGTTTGACCACTGTACAGGGCTAAGTAAGTTACATCACTTTCTTTTGATGATGCGTGCCAGTGTTCTGTATCTTTTGAACACTTTATAATATCACCACTTTTCATTTTATAAGGTGCCTTGCCTTTTTCTTGATAATAACCTATGCCGTCTACTACAATTAACACTTGTGGTGTACTATGCTTATGCCAGTCTAGTGTTGAGTTTGCTTTAAAAGTTGCTTTTACGACATTATATGGCAACTCATTATCTTCTTGTAGTAATCTACTAAGCCAGGCCTCTCCTATGTAATGTGTATTTGGTGCTTTTGTGCCTTCGTCAGTATACGAGACTATATTATAATGATCATCTTGAGCTATTGCACTCAAGGAAGCTAGAATTAGTAATCCGAAAAAGAAATTTTTCATTGATTTTTATTTTAGTTTTTTATGGAGGACTGTTTTATTAATAATTTTTTCAATAGTATTTTTATCTACAGGCTTATTTATAATGGTACATATTCCCACACTGTCACATCGTTCTTTAACCTCGCTAATTTCTAGTGCTGTTAATGCAATGATAGGGATATTTTTATTTTCTGTGGAGATTA
>ENA-ORXC01000288-ORXC01000288.1-marine-metagenome-genome-assembly--contig:-NODE-288-length-39571-cov-74.489771_pt1 | contig 39571 bp, 30 predicted proteins | sample MGYA00237865_ERZ511478 | MGnify/ENA metagenome assembly ERZ511478
TAATGTTTGGCGTTGGGTTTGGTTTTTCGGCACGCATCATACGCAGTGGCATATAGTATGATTTTTGAGAACCGTCTACCATATCTACATAAAGATCTATAGGCATAGGCATTAACCCTTTTCGCGTAAGCGTAACCTTTGTTTTGTTACCATCTGCCTCAACACTTGTGATACCGTAGTCTATGGTATTTGTAGTTTGTGTCCAGTCTGTAAGATACCAGTCTAGCTCCATACCAGAAACCTTCTCTGCCGTACGTTTAATATCGTTAGGCGTAGGGTGCTTAAAAGCAAAATCATCAAAGTATTTTTTGAGCGTTTTTTTAAGGTTATCTTCCCCTATAACGTATCCTAGTTGTGCTAGAAATACGGCACCTTTACTGTATGCAGCGATGCTGTAAGGCATATTCTCGTTGTAACGGTCTGCGTGTGTAGTTTGTGGTTGTTCTTTACCGCTTTTTACAAGGTAGTAGTACCCTCTGTATGATCCAGCAACTGGATTAGGGTTATCACCTCCTGTAAGTTCATTTTCGGCCAGAGCAGAGATATATGAAGTAAATCCTTCATCCATCCACTCGTGTTTTGCCTCATTACTTGCCAGTAAGAATTGAAACCAAGTATGTGCCATCTCGTGTGCAGTCACACCAAAAAGGCTCCCAAACTTGCGCTCACCAGTGATAAGTGTACTCATTGCATACTCCATACCACCATCTCCACCTTGTATCACAGAGTACTGCTTGTAAGGGTATGTACCTACGTGCTTGTTATAAAAGGCAAGTAAGTCTGCCGTCATAGGCTGTAGCTTTTTCCAGTTTGCCTTTATAGACTCTTTGTTTTTATAGAAGAAGTGTAGCTCTGTATCATTTTCTCCCATAATCACATCGTGTACATATTCAGGATCTGCAGCCCAGGTAAAGTCGTGTACATTTGGCGCTTTAAAGTGCCATTGTAATTTACCACGCTTTGCGTTTTTACCTGGCTTCATAGAAGTGCCAGCATACCCGTGACCCATATCTTCTGGATCTTGTAAATAGCCTGTACCACCTACGGTGTAGTTTTCATCTATTGTGATTTTTACATCAAAGTCTCCCCATACACTGTGAAACTCACGAGCGATATAAGGATGTGCGTGCCAGCCTTCAAAATCATACTCGGCCATTTTTGGGTACCACTGTGTCATAGATAGTGCGACACCTTCTTTATTGTTACGACCACTACGGCGTATCTGTACAGGTACTTGTCCTTTAAAGTCCATATTAAAGGTTGTACTTGCTCCTGGTGCGATAGGTGCAGCGAGTTGTACTTCTAGCACAGTACCGGCTACCTCATAGTTTAATTTTTTACCATCTTGAGTAAGGCTGTTTACTTTTATAAAACCTATCTCATCTGGCCCTAGCTTGCTTATGCGATCTTTAACACGACCATCTGGATCTGCAATGTTGCGCGAGCGCACATCCATCTCACTACCTGGTTGAAATGCGTTAAAGTAAAGGTGATAGTACACACGGTCTAGCGTCTCTGGTGAGTTGTTTGTATACACTAGCTTCTGTTTACCATCGTACTGATAGTTTTTTACATTCATATCGATCTCCATCTCGTAGTCGACGTGTTGTTGCCAGTAAGAGGTGTTGTTTTGTGCATACGCTTTCGCGAAAGCGAACAACGATACCATCACCAGTAATTTATAAGCGTTTTTCATTATAGATTGATTTAAAGTTAAAATCCCAAATTCCACTATCGAGGAACTTGGGATTTTTAGAAATTACTAAAATTATTTTTGTAGTTCTGCTAGTTTAAAAGCATTGTACATATTGACCATCTCACCAGATTTTGAAATATCGCTAAAACGCGCTTTCTTAGTCTCATCACCTCCTAAGATAACTTGAGTACCGGTAGCAAGACCACTAGCCATTATGATGTTTTTAATGTTTGCAGCGCTTAGTTTTGGATAATAGCTACGTAGCATTGCTGCAACACCAGCCGTGTTAGGCGATGCCATAGATGTACCTTGTAAAAACTCATACGTATCTTCTGGAGTGGTACTGTATATACGTACACCAGGAGCAAATACATCTACTTGAGACTTACCATAGTTTGAGAAGGTTGCTACAAGCTCTCCACCATACTTAAGGTTAAGTGCTCCTACAGTAAGGAAGGTGTCACTCATCTCATTTACATTATCTATCTGATCGTTAGGGTATACTCTATTTGCCGGATCATCAAGGCTTATCCCTTCATTACCCGCAGCATTTACGATAAGTACATCCTTCTTTGCCGCATATTTTATTGCGTCATAAACCCACTCTGGATTTTGAGAGTAGTATTTTCCAAAAGAGGTGTTGATCACCTTTGCACCATTATCTACCGCATAGCGTATTGCTAGTGCGATATCTTTATCATACTCATCACCATCTGGTACTGCGCGTAGTGCCATAATCTTGATGTTTTTATTTGCAACACCATTCATACCTTTACCATTGTCACGCTCTGCAGCAATAATACCTGCTACGTGTGTACCGTGTTTTGCACCGTCTGGCTTTGGTCCATACACGTTGTTATTACCATAGTTGGTATCTGTGATATCATAAGGATCATCACCTAGTACTTTTCTAAAATCTGCTGTTTTATTGTAGTTTGCCTCTAGCTGATTTGTAAAGTAATCTACACCATCATTTATATTTTTAATAAACTCAGGTATAGAGTCTGCATAGCTCAACATCTGTGTTAAGAACGCAACGTGCTGCTGCATCTCTGCCGTAGGATTTGCAATGGCTTTAAGATCTGCCGCAGTATAATCTTCTTTACCCAGCTTTGCTTTTACAGCTGCGTGCGATGTTTTAAGTTGCCCTAAAATTTGCTCATAGCGTGTTTTATTTGCTTGTGCCTCTGTTACTTTTGTATCATACTCGCTTTTTGCTTTTTGATACTGCTGGAAAGCTTCTTTTTGATTTGCTGGTATAGACGCAAGTGTTTTGCCTTCAAACTGGCTCTCGTATCTTTTTATGATACGTACAAACTCTAGCTGCTCTGCATTTACATCACCTAGAAAATTCCATCCGTGTATATCATCTACATACCCGTTGTTATCATCATCCTTACCATTACCCGGTATCTCGTTAGGGTTTGTCCAGATTTTATTTTTTAAATCTTCGTGCTCTATGTCTATACCAGAATCTATAACAGCAACAATAACTTGCTGTCCAGTTTTATTAGGTATGATTTCTTCATAGGTACGATTTACACTCATACCAGGTATGGTGTCTGTTTTAAGGTCTGCATAGCTCCACGCTTTTTCTTGAGCATCTGTAAGGGCAGCTACTTTAAGAGGGTTGCTATCTACATTTTCTACCGGTACTGTAACGAGTGCGCTAGGCGTGTCACAGGCTGTTAGAAAAGCTGCAGCAGTAGCTGCAAGAAGAAAGGATTTTGTAGTTTGAATCTTCATATTATTAATTAAATAGTTCATTAAAGGTAAAAATATCTTTTGCACGCACACCTTTTTCGGTATGTTGTACAGTAACAAGCTCATTGTGAGCATCGTGTTCTAGCCAGAGGTAATAATTATTATCTGCCGCTTGTTTTAAAAATCGTTCTTTTTCATCTATAGATAGAAGTGGGCGTGTATCATAGCCAGTCACATAAGGTACGGGTAAATGACCTAATGTAGGTACAAGATCTGCCATAAAAACGATGGTCTTATCTTGATACTGTATATGTGGTAACATTTGCTTTTCTGTATGACCATCTGCAAAGAGAATACCAAAACCTAGTTCGCTTGTTTCCTTAAAGGCATTTTCACCACGCTCTATAAAATGTAAATGTCCACTTTCTTGCATAGGGATGAGGTTTTCTTTTAAGAAACTCGCCTTCTCTCTATTATTAGGCTCAATAGCCCACTGCCAGTGATTTTCATTAGTCCAGAACTTAGCATTTTTAAACGCTGGCTCATAACCCGTATGGTCTTTGTTCCACTGTATGGCGCCACCTACGTGGTCAAAATGTAGGTGTGTCATAAACACATCAGTAATATCATCTCTATGAAAACCATACTGGGCCAGTGATGTATCTATAGAGTGATCACCCCATCTGTAGTAATATCCATAAAACTTCTCAGACTGCTTGTCACCCATACCATTATCAATAAGGATGAGCTTATTTCCATCTTCTATAAGGAGACAGCGGGCTGCAATATCTATAAGGTTGTTACTATCTGCAGGGTTAGTACGACTCCATATGGACTTAGGTACCACGCCAAACATCGCACCGCCATCTAGTTTAAAATTTCCTGCCTCAATAGGGTATATTTTCATAAAAACGTGTCAATAAGAATGATAATGGTTTTTTTACGCTTTCGCGAAAGCGTAATACACCTCAAAAAAAGCGTGTTAACCACCGCACAAATCTCTGCAAAATACCAAAAAGAGAGTTTTTAAACCCTTATACACACTAGTTTTTAACAAAGAATTGTAACTTCACAACGAGAGCCAAAAGCTTTAAAACATTAATATCGCATCAAAACTGAATTCATATGTTAGAACTAGCCGGAATCATAATTTTAGGGATCATTGCACAATGGGCTGCTTGGCGTTTAAAATTACCTGCCATTTTACCACTACTACTCATAGGTCTTTTTGTGGGACCCGTATCTACACTTATATCTGAAGATGGTACAAAATGGATAGAACCTATCTGGAATGGAGAAGAGGGATTATTTCCTGGAGAGAGTCTATACTACTTTGTCTCGCTAGCGATATCTATTATACTTTTTGAGGGCGGACTTACCTTAAAGCGTGACGAAATAAGAAATGTGGGCCCTGTAATTACAAAGCTTATCTCTATAGGAAGTCTCGTGACTTTTATAGGAGCTGGTCTTGCTGCTTACTGGATTTTTGGACTAAGCTTACAGATATCGTTGTTGTTTTCTGGATTAATCATTGTAACCGGACCTACGGTAATATCACCTATATTAAGAAATGTGCCTGTAAAGCGTGATATCTCTACCGTTCTTAAATGGGAAGGGATCCTTATAGATCCCATAGGCGCGCTTGTGGCGGTACTTATGTATGAGTTTATCTCTGTAGGGGAGGGCGCTGCTTTTACCAAAACAGCGCTGGTTGAGTTTGGAAAAATCGTACTTTTTGGTAGCACCTTTGGGTTTACGTTTGCACACGCGCTTGCGTTTATTGTAAAACGAAAGCTAGTGCCACACTACTTGATGAATGTTTTTACACTAGCGGCAGTGCTAGGCGTATTTGTGATGTCAGACCAGTTTGCTCACGAGTCTGGACTGCTAGCCGTAGTTGTAATGGGGATGGTTTTAGGTAATATAAACTTGCCTAATATAAAGGAGTTACTTTACTTCAAGGAGTCACTTAGTGTACTACTTATATCGGTACTGTTTATTTTACTGTCGGCAAATATGAACCTTGTAGACCTTGAGTTACTATATAGATGGGAGACACTAGCATTATTTCTTGTTGTGGTATTTATAGTAAGACCCATAGGGGTTTTCTTGAGTACCTGGGGCTCAGATTTACAGACTAACGCAAAGCTTTTTATCTCTTGGGTGGGTCCACGCGGTATTGTAGCGGCAGGTATTGCTTCTCTCTTTGGGTCAAAACTTCTTATTAAAGGAGAGCCGGGTGCAGAGTATATTACACCACTTGTATTTATGATTGTACTAGGTACAGTACTCCTTAACGCGACAACAGCTAGACTGTTTGCAAAGGCGGTGGGCGTATTTTTAGTAAAATCTGAAGGAATACTTATAGTAGGAGCCTCAGAAATGCCACGTCTTATTGCTAAGTATCTTCAAAAAAATGGACGCCACGTTGTGCTACTTGACAGTAATACAAATCATATACAAGTTGCAAAAGAAGCTGGACTTAAGGCAATGCAAGCAAATATTTATGCAGACGATCTTACAGATGACGTAGAGCTAAGCGATATAGGATACCTAATGTCTCTTACGGGTAATAGTGATATAAATAAGTATGCGATAAACCGTTTTAGAAAACAATTTGGCGAAAACGGCGCATACCGTCTCATCTCAAAAAGAGAGATGGACAACATAGCACAGTTACCTAAAGAAGGTCTCTTCTCTGCAACAGATGATTTTATAAATATGACAGAGGTCACAAGGCAGTATCCTACCATAAGTGAAGTGCCTATCTCTTCAAAAGAGGAGTACTCAAAAGCGGTAAAAATTATTACAGATGATGAAGAGATGATTCCACTTTTTGTAAAACAAAAAAACGGAACCATTCACATTATAGGGTCTTTTGCACAAGAGCTAGATGTTAAGTCTTTCCAGGGTAGTCAAATTGTTTATTTAGGAAAGCCTTTTGATGAAAAATTGCTAGACACTCAAAAAGAGAGCGATAAAAAGGTAGAGGAACCATTAGAAAAAGAATAGGTTTTTAGTACGCTTTCGCGAAAGCGCTCTCAACCCTTTATATATTCATAAAACGTTACTTTATAGCGAGTGGATAATATTTTTTCTTGTAAAAGTAAATGAGCATCCCTGCCCTAAAAAGCATCCAGACCATAAAGGCACACCATATTCCCAAAATACCCCACCCCGTGTATTTACTTATATAAAGCACGGGTACAAAGCCTATAAATGTAGCTACAAGAAGCGTGTTACGTAACCAGCCCATCTCTCCTAGTCCCTTAAAAATTGAGTCTAAAGTAAAGGCAATAGCGTTGATAGGTTGCATTACAATCACCATAAAAAATACGCCATAAAATACGGTAAGTACTGCATCGTCATTACTAAAGAGTAAGCCCATAGGTTTATATAGAATGGCGCAGATAATCATCAAGAAAACAGCAACAACCAGGTTATATTTTACAACTCGTTTTGTGAGTAACCAGAGGTTAGGGTAGTCTTTTGCACCTAGCAATCTACCGCTTAATAGGTTACCAGCTGCTCCATAGCCATCTATAAAGAATGCTGTAAAGAGCCATATATTTGCCGCAATGGTGTGGGCGGCTACTGTCTCATCACTTATTGCGGTCGCCTCACGTACAGCAAGCACAAGAGCTACATTGAGAGAAAATGATCTTATAAAGAGGTTAAGACTCATCGAGATAAGTCTTTTAATCTCAGGGTGCAGCGGTAATCGTAGTCTAAGAGAAACGTCTGTCTTTATAAGTAAAAGCACAAGCGCTAGTATAGCCATTACAGCCTGTGCTGCGAGACTTGCCCAGGCAGCACCCTTAACTCCCATAGGCTCAATAATACCGTCTATACCGTATACGAGCATAAAGTCAAGACCTATGTTAAGAGAGGCGCCTATAATTGCCACAATCATAGGCCAGAAGGTATTTTGTAACCCTCTAAAAATTCCAAACACGGCAAAGGTGAACAGTGTAAGTGGGAAACCCCACACACGTATATTATAATAGTCTATACTTAAAGATAGCACTAGTCCCTTTGCATTGAGAAGCATAAAAATCTCTTTTACAAAGAAGTATGTACTCCCTAAAACTATAATAGATAGAATGATATTAAAGTAGATAGCCTGTGCAGGCAAGACTTTAATATCTTCAAGCTTACCAGCACCCAGGTTTTGAGATATTATAGTAGAAATAGCACTACGTGTTTGCCCTAGTATCCATATAAGCATAGATAGAAAAGAGCCCACAATACCTACAGCGGCGAGTGCCTCGACACTATTTTCTGCAATGTTGCCTACTACTGCAGCATCTGTGCTAGAGAGTACAGGCTCTGCAATACCAGCAATAAGGGCAGGAACAGCCAGCTGCTGTATGCGCTTAAAGGAAATATCTATGTTGTGCGATAGTATAGTGATAACTCAGGTGTTAGAATAATTGAGTTACAAAAATACACCTTATAAAATGCGCTCATAACAATAGAAGGGATCATTACTTTGTTTTGGAAAATAGATACTACCTAACCTTTTATAACCACGAGATTCATAAAATTGTTGATTACGCTTGTTTTGTGAGAATGTGTCAAGCCTTATAGATGGAGCCCCACCAAATTGTGCAGAAAAGAGAGCATAATTCATCAACTTTGTCGCATAACCCTTACCCTGCATATCTGGATGTACGGCTAGTCTATGTACGTAGATATTGCCTTTAGATGGAGTTAACCATTCAACATCTTTATATTCCTTGTCCATAATAATAGACACCACGATAGTCCCTATGATAGCTCCGTCTTTTTTTAAAACCACAAGTTCCTCACGCTCTATATCTTGCTCAAAAGCGCTGGCACTGGGATAATGCTCATTCCATTGATAGATGCCTTTATCAATCATAGATTTTGCGCACGCTCTAGTGAGCGCAAGTATCTCTGGAATGTCTATTTTTTTTGCCTTTACAATCACAGTTTAAAAGTATTTTTGTAATCTTATGTAAAATTACAAATTACGGTATGAAAAATATTCTTGTTCCTATAGGTTCATCAAAGAGTGCGGTTAACACACTTCAATATGCAATAGATCTTGCCCAAGAGGTAGATGCAAATGTGTACGTTATCTCAGTGTTTCAAGAATTTTCTAAAGCAGGAAGTGCCTCAAAGTTAAACACCGTTCTTAAAGAAGATACAGAAAACACACTAGAGAAAGTGGTAAGTACTGTTGATCATAAAGGAGTCTCTGTTGTATCACATCCTATAAAAGGTGGAGTGGTAGATGGTGTAGAGCGTTTTAATAAACACGTGCCTGTAGATCTTATGGTACTCTCGCCGCGCAGTAACTCTGTACGTGATGAGGTTTATCTTGGTAATACAACCGGAAAGCTTGTAAAGAGTACAAATATACCAGCGCTTATTGTGCCAGAAAATGAAACTTTTAAGCAGCCATCTCAAATACTAATGGCTTTTAAAAATGGAAATTTTGATAAAAAACGCCATTTAGAACCGCTCAAAAAAATGCAGAAGCATTTTGGTACAGAAATTCAACTGCTACACGTAGAAACTCCTGAAAGTGATGAAAAGATGAAGCAAATCTCTGAAGATCTTAAGGAGATAAGCGCATCTTATAAAACCACCTCAAATGCAACAACATATCAAGGTGTTCTTGAGCACTTTCAGTCTGTAAATCCAGATATGGTTTGTGTAGTGCGCAGAAAGAGAGGTTTCTTTAAGAAGCTTTGGGAGAAAAATGTAGTGCTCAAGAAAGAGTTTTTTACATCTAAGCCACTACTCATTTTAAGAGTTCAAGAGTAAATTTTAATTTGGGGGATTAGCTCAGTTGGCTAGAGCGTTTGACTGGCAGTCAAAAGGCCACCAGTTCGAATCTGGTATTCTCCACGCTTAAAATTAATAAAAAACCCATCAATAGGCATTGATGGGTTTTTTATATGTTTTTAGTACGCTTTCGCGAAAGCGTAAACTACCTTTCTGTAAAGGGAATAGAAGGGTCTAATATTTCTTCTACCAATCTTTTTAAAACGGCCTCAAACTCCAAAAGTGTTTCTGCTGTGATCTCTTGATTTTTATTGTATTTGAAAGCTAAGAAACCTGATTGTAGATTTTTAAACGAAATAATCCCAGCACTTACAGGGAAGCTTAGGGGCTTTTTCTTATTGAGCATATAAGCATACATAAGGACTTGAAAGGCTTTCTCAAACTTACCTTCTGGGAGGAGTAAGTCTTCATATGATTTTAGGTTGAGATCTGTCTGTGCTACTTTACCAGTTTTATAATCTACTATGTTGAGATTTCCATTGCGTTGCTCTACAAGATCTACTTTACCTCTTAGGGAAACAGTGTCTGTGAGGGGTATGTCTCGCAAATCATCTTCTACCGCCTGTATTATGACCACATCACCCTTTTTAAGCAGGGATATCTCTCTTTTTAGGTAATTGTGAACGTAGCGACATATCACCGCGTAGATGATCTTATTTTTACCTTCTTGTATATGAGTGAGGCCATACTCTAGTTTAAATTGATTACGAACCTCTGGTTCGATACCTTTTATGAGATTTTTTAAAATATCTTCTGTAAGCACAATACCTACGTGCGGTTTATAAAGCTCCTCTAGCGTATTATGTACAATGGTTCCCATTGTATTTGCCGCTACAGTTTCTTCTACCTCATCACTATTATCTATGCCCAGGATGTATCGTTCATAAAATACTACTGGATTACGTAAGTAGGTGGTGAGTGCAGAGGGAGATATACCTTTCTTAAAAAGGCGAGATAATTTTGTGATTACCTCTGGCGTTTTTTCTATTTTTTGTGCAGTTATTGTGGCGGGTTGTGAAGCGGGAGTAACTGTATATTTATGTATGGTATGTATTCCTTCTTCTTCTATCTGTCTTATAAATCTACTTTGCTCACTACTACCCAGCCCTGTGCTGTGAGTGGTATATAGTAAATCTACAGTGCGCGCCCTATGTAATAAATGATAGAAGTGATAGGCATATACAGCATCTTTTTCTGAATAGGTAGGCAGATCATATAACTTTTTTAAATCATAGGGTATGTAAGAGTTTTGGCTCTTTCCAGAAGGAAGTATCCCCTCATTAACCGAGGTGAGTATTACGTGCTCATAGTCTAGCACACGAGATTCTAGCACCCCCATTATCTGTAACCCCTCATCTGGATCACCTTTAAGGTCTATCGTTTCTGAAGATATAATATCACGATAGAAGAGAATAAATGTAGCAACATCTGTTATATGGTCTCTATCATCCATAAGCGTTTTTAACTTATTAAATGCTACGTAAAACCCATATAAGTACTCTACTTGCAGTGCGTCTTTGCTTTCATCATAACTAGTTCTTAATTCTTGTATGATATTAAGGCAATTTGTAACTGCACTTTTGGGCTGATTGTCCCAATCTAAGAAGAGCGTTTTTGTGATCTGTAGGTCAGTTGGTTTCACTTTTGTAAGAATATCTTCTAGTGAAACATATATGAGATTTTTTGTGATAATTTCTTCTTGAAGTACTGTTGCCGTATCACCTAGCAGTGATTGTGTTATAGGGTTACGTAGTATCTTTAAAACCTCCTTAAAATAATAGCCGCTTTTTTGTGGGTTTTTCTTTAATGAAAGTAATTGATCAAAGAATGAAGCCGTGGGTGTTTTACCTATCGGAATTCCCATTGTAATGTTCACCTTATGTATATGGGTGGGCAACGCATTAAGAACTGGTAACAATAGTGCCTCATCACCTAGAACTATTGCAGTACTCGACAAGCTTTTTTGAGGTATACTTTCTAATATAGACCCAAGTGTCTTAGCCTGTAGTATATCTTGAGAGCAAGCGTATGTATTAATTACTTTTGGTGTGCTGTAGTTATCAAAACTCCAAGAAAAGTCTTTAGTACTATAATATGCCCAGTCTTTCTTGTATTTTTTTATAAAGAGGTTAGTCTCGTGATATGGGTTTTTGACAAACGACTTTTCTGTATCCCAATATACCTCAGAATTTCCAGAGGCTAGTATAGCTTGTATAATTTGTTGCTCTGCGGTGTTGAGAGCGTTAAAACCCAGAAAGACGTGACGTATCTCTAAAGATGAGGATATGTAGTGTTCTATAACTTCTACAGCTTGTCTATAAATATAACCTTGATGTACAGCATCTGTACGCAGAGATTTCTCGCAAAAAACTGTATAAATCTCAAGCAAGTTGTTCCAAAAGTCTATATAATTTACAACAATCTCATTTGTAGAAGAAGACCAGTGTTCTGATAACTCTTTTACATCTTTGAGATGATTAAAGACTTCTTTTTGATCGAGTAAAAATCTATCTACTTCATTAAAATCACTAAGTATGGATTGCGCCCATCCACAGAAAGTTTGAAAAGGAACTAATTTCTCTTTTTCTACGACGTCTGTATAGCTTTCGTAAAGATTAAAAATTAGATCTACATTGCTCGCAGACTTCAGTCCAGTAATATGGGATATAAATTCTTCTATAGAAAATATTTGTGGTGCAAATGAAGTCTTACTTGCACGTACAGCAACCTTCTTTCTAAGTGTATTACCTGCTCTTCTACTAGGAACAATAAATATAAGGTTAGCACCCTCTATATTCTGTTCTTTATTTAGTACTACGTCTATAAAACTTTGCATAGTCTAAAATAAAAAACGCCTCGCAATTGCGAGGCGTTTTTAAGATTATAAAATCTTTTTTCTATTACTTAAGAATAGAAAGCTCAACACGTCTGTTTTCTTGACGTCCTGCAGCAGTTTTATTTGAAGCAACTGGTCTAGCTTCACCAAATCCTTTAGACTCTAAACGAGCAGCTGGGATTCCTTTTCCTGTTAAGTAGCTTCTTACTGAAGCAGCTCTCTGGTCAGAAAGGTTTAGGTTGTAAGAATCACGACCTCTATCATCTGTGTGACCTTCGATAAGGAAACGAGTTTTTGGGTATTCCATCATTACTGATGCTACTTTATCAAGAGTCGCATAAGATTCAGTTCTGATTGATGCCTTGTTGTAATCAAAAAGTACTTTTTTAGTTTCAACGTTAAGGTCATTAAGAACCTCAACAGATACTTCTGGACATCCATTATTTGCTACAGTACCTGCAACGTCTGGACACTCATCATCTTTATCTAATACACCGTCACCATCTTTATCTTGGTAAGGACATCCGTTGTTAGCACGTGGTCCTGCTTCGTTTGGACAAGTATCATCAGCATCTTTGATACCATCACCATCTGCATCTGGACAACCACCTAAGGCAGCGATACCAGCAACAGTAGGACAAGCATCCTTAGGATCAGGGATACCATCACCATCTGTATCAGGACAACCATCAAACTCTGCTAAACCAGCAACAGTAGGACAAGCATCTTTAGAATCTTGGATACCGTCACCGTCAGAATCTGGACATCCGTCAAATTCAGGAAGACCTGCAACTTCTGGACAAGCGTCGTCTTTGTCATATATACCATCACCATCTGTATCTTTTCCTCCGAAAACAATACCTACAGCAGCAACGTGTTGAAAGTGCTTGATTCCGTCATCTTCAAAAGCGTGCTTATACTTAGATTGTACACCAACATTGAAGTTTTCTCCTAACCAGATTTTAACTCCAGCAGCAGCATTTGCAGTTCCAAAACCACCTAACTCACCGTCTAGTGAACTCTCAACCCACGTATAACCAGCACCAACAGAAAGAGAAGGATCAAACCATCCACCTTCACCATTGATAAGATCTCTTAAGCTATAAGAGAAATCTCCATCAGCTCCGTAGTATTGTAATTCGTTTCTTGGTCTTTCATCACCTAATTTATCAATTCTGTTTAAAGAACCAGATACTCCAAATGTGAAACCATCTCCTAAATAACGAGAAACGTTTACATAAGAAACTGAAGGAACAATGCTCCAGTGATCTTCAACATTAAAGAATTCTTCAAAAAGATTTCCTCTTAATTCACCAGCTCCTGGAGATACGTCTAGTGCGTCACCTACTGGGTACGTGTCAATTGCGTTTACTCCGACTGAGATAGCCCAAGGATTGTTTGCGTCTTGTGCATTCACTGATCCTAAAGCAAGAATCATAAGTGCTGCAACTAAAAATCTGCTAAGATGTTTCATTGTTTAGTCTTAAATTTTAAGTGTTAATTACCGACAAAAGTAAGTTGTTAAAATTAATCAACAAAGCTAAAAGTACTAAATTTTTACAAACCGCCCTTATAGACAGGGGGTAAGCAGGGTCTAAATCACCTTTAAATCTTTACCAACTTTTGTAAAAGCTGCAATGGCGGCATCAAGATGTGCTACAGAATGTGCAGCACTTAATTGTACGCGAATACGGGCTTTTCCCTTTGGTACCACGGGAAAGAAGAATCCTATAACATAAATTCCCTCTTCCAAAAGTGCATCTGCCATATCTTGAGAGAGCTTTGCATCATATAGCATTACAGGAACAATTGCTGAGTCTCCATCTATAATATCAAAACCTGCTTTTTTCATCCCTTTTTTGAAATATGCTGTATTTTCTGCTAGCTTATCTCGTAAAGAAGTGTCTTTTTCTAATAAATCTAAGACTTTTATTGATGCACCCACAATGGCAGGGGCTAGTGAATTTGAAAACAAATATGGACGACTGCGCTGGCGTAGTATTTCTATCACCTCTTTTTTTGCAGTTGTGTATCCACCCATAGCTCCACCTAGTGCTTTACCTAAAGTGCCAGTTATTATATCTATACGACCTAGCACACCTTTTTCTTCTAGTGTGCCTATACCGCGCTCACCTATAAAACCTGTAGCGTGACATTCATCTATCATTACAAGGGCATCGTACTTATCTGCTAGATCACAGATCTCATCTAGGGGAGCAACAAGACCATCCATTGAGAATACACCGTCTGTTACAATTATTTTGTGACGAGCGCCATCCGCATTTGCTTTTTTGAGCTGTTCTTCTAGATCTGCCATATCGTTATTTGCATAGCGATATCTAGCAGCTTTACAAAGACGTACACCATCTATAATAGAAGCGTGATTAAGCGAGTCTGATATGATAGCATCTTCCTTACCTAGTAGCGGCTCAAAAACACCACCATTTGCATCAAATGCGGCAGCATATAATATAGTGTCTTCTGTGCCATAAAATTTTGCAATACGCTGCTCTAATTCTTTATGTATGTCTTGTGTACCACAAATAAAACGTACAGAACTCATCCCAAAACCGTGAGTATCCATTGTATCCTTTGCAGCTTGTATTACTTCTGGGTGTGATGATAGCCCTAGATAGTTATTTGCACAAAAGTTTATTACCTCTTCTCCTGTAGAAATTGTGATTACCGCATCTTGAGGAGATGTGATTATGCGCTCTTTTTTATATAGTCCTGCATCTTTAATCTCTGCAAGTTCTTTTTGTAAATGTTGTTGTATACTACCGTACATATGTGTTTGTTTTTTACAAAGGTATTAAACCGCGACTACTTCTATCGTGCTGTCTATATAAACAAGCAGTTTATGAGTTACGTTATAACCCATCTCTTGATATAACCCGGCGTAGGTTGCAAGTTGTTTTGCATAAGAGTCGTTATGGACACCCGTTTTATAGTCTATAATTATAGTGCTTCCGTCTGGAGTAACTACAACACGATCAGGTATATGAAAACGACCATCGCTAGCCAGTATCATACGCTCATTATAAACCGTGTTTTCTTCTTCAAAAAATACCTTTAGGTCTGGATGTGAGACAACCTGATTCATTATGCCCGTCATAACCTTTCGGCTTTCTTGAGGTATGATACCGTGGCGCACAGCATCGTCTACTACGGCTGTAATTGTATTGTGGTCTGTAACAGCAGCCATTAGCTCGTGTATGAGATTACCGTAAGTAATTGCATTTTGCTTTTTCTCATCCCATAAAAAACTAGCCTGAGTAATTACCTGTATACCTAACTCTTCTTTGGCTGTAGACCGTATGGTGGGTACAAAGGATGTATAATCGCTTGCTTCGTCTTTTTTATGAGCAGGGGTTTCTGTCCCAAAGGAGTAAACTCGCTGGTCGTTATTCCATATATTATGTGCCTGCAAGTATTCGATAAAGAGATCACTGTACGAACCTATTTTTTTTACGCTTTCGCGAAAGCGTGATAACACATATAACCGCTCAGAAGCTCTAGTAAGAGCCACATATAAAACATTAATAGTGTCAAATTGTTGCTCATTATTTCTTTTTTCAAAAAGAGCAGTACCCGCCTCTCCAAAATCATTAAGCGCATTATTATGCGGAACCATTAATGTCTCAAAATCACTTATATCTTCATTTTCCATAGGGTACCACTGGTGCTCGCCACGAGTACGATATAAGTCTGAGTCTGCATAAGGATAAATTACCACCGGAAATTCTAGCCCTTTGGATTTATGTATACTCATAATCTGTACAGCGCTATCTTGTGCTGGAGCTACAATGCTTGCTTTCTCTCTTTTTTCTTCCCAGTAGTCTATAAAACCTAGAATGCCGCCACTATTACCCTGTGCATAATTATATGCTAGGTCAAGATATGCCACAACATAGGCGTCAGATAATGGGGCTAAGTAAAAGGAGCGAATGATATACTCTATATACTCATAAAGAGAGAGGTTTTTTAAGTAATCAAGATGTATAAAAACATCAAAAGCTTTGAGTTGCTCTAAAAATTCTGATAATGTGCTAGCCGTATGAGTACTGTAAAAATTATGGGTGTCTTTTATATTATAATGTGCTCCCAAAAAGTAAAGTACAGCAAGTCTATACTCTAACTGTTTTGGAAAAGAAAGCATTGTGATAAAGTTGTGTATAAACTGCACGGTAGGAGAATTTTCGATAAGTAAACTCTCTGAAGATACCACCTCTGTACCCGCCTCTTGTAAAACTTGTGCTATATGAGTGCCGTGCTTATTACTTCTGGTAAGTATACAAATATCACTATGTAAATAGCCTTGTGAAGTGACGTTCTTTATGATTTCTAGAATGCGCTCAGGGTAGAGTAGATCTGCTTCGGTATTATTTTCATAATCAATAAACTCTAGAGATACGTACCCATTTTTTTTGCTGTTTGTACCCTGTGAGTTATCTGCTTTATATATCTCACCATAAAGCTCATTATCAAAATGAGTGGCGAGGTGCGTAAAAAAGCTATTATTAAAATGAATAATAGACTCATTACTTCTATAGTTAGTGTCTAGGCGAGCCACGGTAGCCTCTGTGGTAAAAGGATTAATCTGATGACTGAGAGCGATAAATTGCTCTGCCTCTCCACCACGCCATCTATAAATTGCTTGTTTTGGATCACCCACTAGTAGTAGAGAATTACTTACTTCATCACCAGAAGCACTACTTATGGTATTATCTATAAGTGGGACAAGGTTATCCCACTGCATCACAGAGGTGTCTTGAAACTCGTCTATAAAGTAGTTTGTATAACGCTCACCTAGTCGCTCATATAAAAATGCAGCAGGTTGATCTTTAAGCGATTTTGAGATAAGGGCATTAAAATCTGATATGAGCAATACATTTTCTTCTTCTTTAATAAGGTCGAGCTCCTTTTTAATAAGGTGTAAAACAGAAAGGGGTATAAGCTTAGAGCGAAAAGCCTCATACTTCTTTTGCTTACTGGCAAGAGATTTTAGTTTTAAAAAGTCATCTACAAAGCGCTGCCTGTTTGCATCTATTATAGATTTTATATCATCTTTTTGTCCTTTTGTATAGAACGCATATTCCTCAATATTATCTTTATAACCAGAACCAGAAAATTTTAGGCCTCTTACACCACTTGCCACTTGGACTATAAATTTATAATAGTAGCCGCTGGCAAAACTTTTTTGATCAAGACCTAACCCGTGTATAAAATCTATAAGGTTTTTGCCCATTTCTTGTTGCTTGCTAGCTAGGGATTTTATTTGAGTATTAAGAAATGTAGCAAGTGCATCAAAGTCTGATAACGATTTGCTTTTAAGTCGGTCCAGCGCCTTAAGGTCATTTTCATTATGTAGTAGCGAGGCAATTTCTAGTAAATCTCTGCTTATATCCCAGCTTTTATCATCATCTGCCTTTTCAAGAGCAAAATCTACGAGCACCTTAGTAATGGTGTCATCTACACCCACCTTTGCCACAAGAGCATCTACGGCCTGCGCACTAAGCGTTTTTTGATCTAGAGACACTTCAAAACTGCTAGAGATATTAAGATCTTTTGCAAAGGTGCGTATAATTCTATGTGTAAGTGTATCGATAGTAACAATATCAAAAGCCGCATAATTATGGAGAATCCTATTGAGGATTTCCTTAGCTTTTTTTACCACAACATTTACGGGCATATTACTAGCTACTGCTAGGTCTTCTAGCATATCTGGTTTGTCACCACCATTATGATCACCTATAGCTTTAAGAGTATCTAGCACCCTGTTTTTCATCTCTGCCACAGCCTTGTTTGTAAAAGTGATGGCTAGTAAATGTCTAAACTTGTTAGGGTCATTACTTTTAAGAAGTGTAGTGATATATTGCTTTACAAGGCTGTATGTTTTACCAGATCCTGCAGAGGCATTGAGAACAATAAAGCTATTCTTTTCGGTCATAGCACTAATATAGCAAAAGCCACCCATAAAAGGTGGCCTTGTCAAACATCAAACTAATAAAAATATAGACACATATAATACCCCTAAAATGAGTGTCTATATGTGTAAGACCATTATTTTCTAAATAGTTGCGTTAATTTGTTGAGTATTATTACGCTTTCGCGAAAGCGTACACCCATTTATAAGAATTCTATAACACAAAGAATACCTTACTTTATGTAACTTTGTTAAAATCAGAATTGAAGTTTAACCAAAAACGAAAGAGAAATGTCATTTACCTTACCAGAATTACCATATGCAAAAGATGCTCTAGAGCCTAACATTGATGCAAAGACAATGGAGATCCACCACGGAAAACACCACGCTGGATATACTACAAAACTTAACAAAGCCATAGAGGGAACAGACCTTGACGGTAAGACTATAGAAAATATACTTATTAACCTAGATATGTCTAACACTGCTGTGCGTAATAACGGCGGAGGTTTTTATAACCACAGACTTTTTTGGGAAGTAATGTCTCCAGACGGTGGAGGAGAGCCTACGGGTGAACTAGCAGATGCAATAAATGCGGCTTATGGAAACTTTGAGTCTTTTAAAGACAAGTTCTCATCTGCAGCAGGAGGACAGTTTGGTTCAGGATGGGCTTGGCTCTGTGTACACGAAGGAGGAAAAGTTGAGGTTTGCTCAACACCTAATCAAGATAACCCACTTATGCCTAAAGTAGGTTGTGGAGGAACTCCTATTTTAGGACTTGATGTATGGGAGCACGCATACTACCTTAATTACCAAAACAGACGTCCAGATTATGTAAACGCATTTTTTAATGTTATAAACTGGGATAAAGTAAGCGCTCTATATGCTCAGAATAAATAAGCGATAGCTTATATAATTACAAAGGTCCATTCATTAGAATGGACCTTTTTTTATGTTTTAACTCTGTGAGAGAGTACGCTACTAAAGTTTATAATGAGGAGTGATAAAAATCTTTTAATAAGAAATTGACTACATCACTCTAGGTGAAAATTGCGCATAAAAAAAGGCGGAAAGATCCACCTTTTTTTGCCCCAAATCTACCATTAACTTAACCTACTTATGTTATGGCTTTGCTAATATAGGTGTCATTTTTTAAGTATTACTTAATTTTTAGATAAAAAACTCAATTTTTAGACGAAATACACAGTTTTTTAATAATTTAAGGTTTTCTTAAGAAGCTCATTAATAGGCTCTTTCTTTATTTCCTTCTACAAAGTTTATAAAAGCTCTATTAACTACACGGTGTCCACCATTAGTAGGATAGTCTCCGGTAAAATACCAGTCTCCTAGGTTTTCTGGACACGCTTCGTGTAAACTCTCTACCGTTTGATAGATAATTTCTACTTCTGTTTTTATAGTACTGTCTGTAAGTAACTGAGCGATTTTTTTAGAAATTTCACGCTGCGTAAATGGTTCATAAATACGCTTTACATAGTTCTTAACGTGTTTATCTTTAAGATCTACTTGTTCTTTACACTGCTTGTAAACCTCATCTATAAGACTTTCCTTGCCAGTATCTTTAAGAAGCTCTATAGCTGCTCTAAAGGCAATAAAATCTTCAAGTCTCGCCATATCTATACCATAACAATCTGGGTATCGTATTTGAGGAGCACTTGAAACTACTATTATTTTGGCAGGGTTTAAACGAGCCATCATTTTGATAATACTCTTTTTAAGAGTGGTACCTCTTACGATACTATCGTCTATAATTACTAGCTTGTCTTCTGGCTTTATTACTCCGTAGGTAACATCATAAACGTGAGCTACAAGATCATCACGGCTACTATCTTCTGTAATAAACGTACGAAGCTTTGCATCTTTTATAGCTATCTTCTCAGTACGTAATCGCTGCGATAAAATTTCTGTAAGCTGGGCTTCTGTAAGGTTACCCTTTGCTGCGAGAATTTTTTCTCCCTTTTGTCTGTTAAGCTCATCTTGTGCTGCTTCTACCATCCCGTAAAAAGATGTTTCGGCGGTATTAGGTATAAATGAAAAAACAGAGTTTTTTGTGTCGTGATCTATACTTTCTAATACACGAGGCATTAATAAACGACCTAGCATTTTGCGCTCTTTATAAATCTCGGCATCAGATCCTCTTGAGAAATAAATGCGCTCAAAAGAACACGCTTTTCGCGTAAGCGGTTCTAAAATTTGCTCTACAGTAAGCGTTCCGTTTTTCTTTACAATAACTGCGGCACCTGGATCAAGCTCTTTTACCTCTTCAAAAGGCACGTTAAAGGCGGTTTGTATAACTGGGCGCTCACTTGCTACCACGGCTACCTCGTCATTTTCAAAATAATATGCTGGACGTATACCTGCTGGATCTCTTAGTACAAATGCATCTCCGTGACCTAGAAGTCCTGCCATTGCATAACCGCCATCCCAATCTTTTGAAGCACGGCGTAAAATTTTTGCCACTTTGAGGCGCTCTGCAATTTGAGGTGAGGCTTGTTGTTTATTAAAACCTTCCTTTTTAAGTTTCTTGTAAAGTTTTGCTACTTCATCATCAAGGAAGTGACCTATTTTTTCCATCACTGTGATGGTGTCTGCTTGCTCCTTAGGGTGCTGTCCTAATGAAACGAGCTTGTTAAAAAGCTTGTTTACATTAGTCATATTAAAATTACCAGCAACTATGAGGTTACGGTGCATCCAGTTGTTTTGACGCAAGAAAGGGTGTACACTCTCTACACTGTTTTTTCCAAAGGTCCCATAGCGCACGTGACCTAATAGTAGCTCACCTATGTAAGGGACATTACTTTTTTGCCAGGCTACGTCATCCTTTTTATCTGGATTTGCCGTCATAAGGGTATTGATACGCCCATTAATCTCTGCAAAAATATCTTGTATGGGTTGTTGTGCCGTAGAGCGCTGTCTTGAGATGTAACGCTCACCCGGAGCAACATCTAGTTTTATACTGGCAAAACCAGCTCCGTCTTGACCACGGTTGTGCTGTTTTTCCATCATAAGGTACATCTTGTTTACACCGTAAAAAGCGGTACCGTATTTTTCTTTATAAAATTCTAGTGGTTTTTTTAGTCTTATTACTGCAATACCACATTCGTGCTTAATAGCGTCACTCATAGCTTTATAAAACAAAAGCGCTCCAAAAATTTGGAGCGCAGGATTTAGTCGTTTATGTTTATGTCAAATTGAACAAGTTGTTTAAACTGATGCAATCTTTCTTTTATTTCTTCTGGTGTCACAGATTGTAATCGCTCTGTTCCAAATTTTTCTACAGTAAAGGATGCTAGACAAGAGCCATATATAAGAGCCGTCTTCATTGTTTCAAAAGAAGTGTCTCCTGCTTGTGCAATATAACCTGCAAATCCTCCTGCAAAGGTGTCTCCAGCTCCCGTAGGGTCAAAAACATCTGCTAGTGGTAATGCTGGTGCAAAAAACATTTTATCTCCTTCAAAGATAAGTGCTCCGTGCTCACCCTTCTTAATGACTACATACTTAGGTCCCATCTCGTGAATCTTCTTTGCAGCAGTCACAAGAGAGTACTCACCGCTCAACTGGCGTGCTTCCTCGTCATTTATAGTAATAACATCTACTTTTTTGAGCGTAGTTTTAAGCTCATCAAGCGCGATATCCATCCAGAAGTTCATTGTGTCTAGTATCACAAGCTTAGGCTTTACATCCATTTGCTCGATAACACTAAGCTGTACTTGTGGTTGCAAGTTACCTAGCATTACAATAGGTGCTTCCTTATGCGATGCAGGAACCTTAGGAGAAAAATCTGCTAGTACATTAAGCTCTGTTGCTAGTGTATCTCTAGAGTTCATATCATTATGATATTTACCACTCCAGAAAAATGTTTTACCACCTTTTACAACCTCTATACCGTCTGTGTTAATACCTCTCTCTGCAAGAAAATCAAGATACTCTTGAGGGAAGTCATCACCTACTACGGCTACGATGGCTGGATCAACATTATCAAACTGTGCCGCAGCAAGTCCTATATAAGGAGAAGCTCCCCCAATAATTTTATCTGTTTTTCCAAAAGGTGTTTCTATAGCATCAAAAGCGCAAGAACCAACTATAACCAATTTACTCATCTATAATTTTTGTGCAAATATACGGTTTTGAATGTTTGACAACTCAACTTTAAGGAGACCGCTTTCGCGAAAATTTTAAATTAAATTATGCAAATAAACTGGCAATAAAACTTTTTAAAGCATCCCAGTTTCTTATAACCAGCGTGGTAAGAAAAGCCGAAATTGCCATCGTATATATTCTCTTTTTTTCTGTCTTCATAATCATACTTATTTCCTTCCAAAATCTGCTGGGATTTCTCCCCAGGCTTTGGTTTCCCATTTTACGATGGTGGTTGTGTAGGTGTTTGTTTTAAGCCACTGCTCTGCGCGTGTGATGAGGTCAAAAACATCTTTGTTTTTTTGACTTTGTTTGAGGTTAGTCTTGCAATGCTTCTTTTTTACCCAGCCTATCGCGATGCGTGAGTCACTATATATAAGACGGTCGCTACCTATCTTTTTTAAGTAGGCCAGCCCGTGTACAAGTGCCAGAAACTCTCCTATATTATTAGTCCCTTGTTTAAAAGGCCCTTGGTGAAAGAGTTGCTTTACTGTTTGAGTATCTACCCCACGATATTCCATCACGCCTGGGTTACCAGAGCTTGCCGCATCTACCGCGATAGAGTAGAGGTTAGGCTCGCCGTATGTTGCTTTTTCTTCAGCGGTGAGTACTTTTTTCTTTTTTGAGGAGCCTTTAAAGTCATTATAGTCTCCATTGTAAGCGGTTTTTGCTTTAGCAAAGGTGTCAAAACTCTTGTATTTTGCCCCAGCATAACCGGTAATCATTGCCTTGCAATCTTTCCAAGATGTGTAGATTCCAGGTTTTTTACCTTCCCAGACCACGTAGAATTTTTCTTTTTTTGCCATCTCCCTAAGATAAGAACTTTGCGATTACCTCTGGAAAGTGCGTGTATTCTAGCTGGTGTATTTTTTTGGCAATTGCTTCTGGGGTGTCTTCTGGAGTGACTTCAACTTTGGCTTGAAATAAGAAATCTCCCTTATCATACTCGGGTGTTACCTTGTGTATGGTGATGCCTGTGTGAATTTTTTGAGTGGGATTCTTAAGGTATTCCGCTTTCGCGAAAGCGTAAACAGCCTCGTGCACATTCATACCGTACATCCCTTTACCGCCAAAGTTAGGTAGCAACGCAGGATGTATATTTATGACCTTATCTGGAAATGCCGAAATGATTTTTTCTGGAAAAAGCCATAAAAAACCAGCAAGAACGATAAGATCTGGCTTTGTTGCAGTGAGTAAATGCAGTACATCATCACTTTTATAAAAAGCTTTTCTGTTAAAACTTAATGCGGGTACATCTAGTTTTGTGGCGCGTTCTAAAACTTTGGCACGCGGGTTGTTAGTAAGTACTTGCACGACTTGTGCATCCGTACGATCCCGAAAATACTCTATAATACGCTGGGCATTTGTACCGTTACCCGAGGCAAAAATCACAATTCGTTTCATTTTTCTTGTTGCTGTTGTGGGTGCGAAATAAAGAAATATTAGTAACTATTTGAAGGTTATAGAAAGGAACTTCTTTTATATTTCCGTAAATTACCTTCACATTTTTGAGTTGCAAACTTGTTTAACCGTAAAGTTTGTTATTTTTGCGACTTAAATAAAAATTTAAATTAGAAAATTATGTCAGACATTGCATCAAGAGTAAAAGCGATTATCGTAGACAAATTAGGAGTAGACGAAAACGAAGTTGTAACTGAAGCAAGCTTCACAAACGACCTAGGCGCTGATTCACTAGACACAGTGGAACTCATTATGGAGTTTGAAAAGGAATTTGATATCCAGATTCCAGATGATCAAGCAGAAAATATTGCGACCGTAGGTCAAGCAGTATCTTATATAGAAGAGGCTAAATAAGTCCCTACATATGGAGTTAAAGCGAGTAGTAGTTACCGGACTTGGTGCACTTACCCCGATAGGAAATAATATTCAGGAATACTGGGAAGGACTTTCTACAGGGAAAAGCGGGTGCGCGCCCATCACCTATTTTGATGCAGAAAAGTTTAAAACGAGGTTTGCTTGTGAACTTAAAAACTTTAATGCTCTCGACTTCTTTGATAGGAAAGAAGCTCGTAAGCTAGACAGATTTGCTCAGTACGCATTGGTAGCCTCAGATGAGGCTATCAATGATGCGGGCATAGACCTTGACTCGGTTGATAAATTTAGAGTTGGGGTTATATGGGGAGCCGGTATAGGTGGTCTGGAAACTTTTCAGAACGAAGTGCTTAATTTTGGCGCTGGAGACGGTACCCCTAGGTTCAACCCATTCTTTATCCCAAAAATGATTGCAGATATTGCTCCTGGTAATATTTCTATCAAGCACGGTTTTATGGGACCCAATTATACGACGGTCTCTGCCTGTGCATCTTCTGCAAATGCGATGATAGATGCTCTAAACTATATACGTTTAGGTCATTGTGATGTTATCGTAACTGGAGGAAGTGAAGCTGCTGTAACACCAGCAGGTATGGGAGGTTTTAATGCGATGCACGCCCTATCTACAAGAAATGAAGATATGGAGACGGCTTCTAGACCCTTTGATGCGACCAGAGATGGTTTTGTACTAGGTGAAGGGGCAGGCGCATTAATACTAGAAGAATATGAACACGCAAAAGCACGTGGCGCAAAAATTTATGCAGAGGTTCTAGGTGGAGGTATGTCTAGTGATGCTTATCATATGACAGCACCACATCCAGACGGTATAGGTGTAGAGCGAGTGATGCTTAATTGTTTACGCGATGCAGGACTAAGTCCTCAAGATGTAGACCATATTAACACCCACGGTACATCAACACCTCTTGGAGATGTTGCAGAGCTTAAGGCTATTTCTAAAGTTTTTGGTGAGCACGCCGCACATATTAATATTAACTCTACAAAGTCTATGACTGGTCACCTTCTTGGTGCAGCTGGAGCTATAGAGTCTATTGCTGCTATCCTTGCGATGCAACATAGCCTTGTACCTCCTACCATTAATCATACTACAGTAGATGAAAATATAGATCCATCTTTTAATCTTACGCTTAACAAAGCGCAAGAAAAAGAAGTAAATGTTGCAATGAGCAATACCTTCGGTTTTGGAGGTCACAATGCTTGTGTACTATTTAAAAAACTAGACGCTTAATATATAGATGAGTGCGTTTAAAAAAATATTTAACTCTCGTTCTGAAAAGGACGGGAGTTTTTTTATGCGTATGCAATCTATTATAGGTTTTAAACCTAAAAATATAGCGTTTTATGAAAAAGCCTTTACACATAGATCCCTTGGCTTAAAAAAGGAGGATGGAAATCCTCTCAACTATGAGAGACTAGAGTTTTTAGGAGATGCTATGCTAGGTTCTGTCATTGCTGCGCACCTTTTTAATGAAGTACAAGGAGGTAATGAAGGTTATCTCACAAAAATGCGATCTAAAGTAGTAAGTCGTAAACATCTCAATGAGCTAGGTCGTGATCTTAACTTGGTGAGATATGTAAAAGCCAGTATACCTATAGAGAATTTTGGAGCAAATATACACGGCAACCTTTTTGAAGCATTAGTAGGGGCTATATATCTAGATAGAGGTTATCGCTATTGTGAGAAGTTTATAGCAAAGCGAGTAGTAGAACCTTATGTCGATATCGAAAAGCTAGAAGGGCGAATTATTAGTTATAAGAGCGTTCTTATAGAATGGTGCCAGAAAGAAAAGCACACATTTAAGTTTGAAACTTTTGAAGACACAGGTCAAGATGCTGTAAAACACTTTGGAGTGCGTTTACGTATAGATGGAGACGTTGTCGCAAAAGCACGAGCTACAAGTAAGAAAAAAGCCGAAGAAATTGCTTCTAAACGTGCATTTTATGCATATCAACGAGAAATTCAATCTCTGTAAGGTATAATTCCTAAATCATTTCACTACATTAGCACCGTAATCATCTTTGTGTTAGTAGATTAAGTTGTAGGGCAGTAATGCTCATAGTTATGTCAGTGAAGTTTCCTAAGAAATATTATCTTGTTTTTACAATACTTGCGCTGGTAACAGCACTTGCCCTATACTGGGTTACCTCAAGCATTACCAGGCAAAGAGAAGAAACACGCTACATACAACTAGATCGAGCAAATAAAAGAGCAGCCTTTGAGCTACAAAGCTCCTTAAACACTTACGCAGCCCTCGTTTCGGGAATCAAGGCATATGTAGAGATAACAGATGGTCAATATCTAAAAGAGGAAGACATTAAGTACCTCTTAGATATGCAGCTTAGAGATCTATCTATTCCACCACCTTTTAGCATCTCATACTTAGACACAAATCATATTTTTCAGTTTGATTTTACAATGAGAGAGACTGCTCTAGAGAACCTTGAGGGAACGTCACTAGAAAAAATTATAGGAAAATCAGGCATAACTAGAATGGATACCTTGATGCGTAGTCGTAACTTTTATGCATCTAATCCAACAAATTTAATTGAAGGTTTTGTGGGTTTACCACTAGGTTTTGGTATTCTAGATAATACTAATAAACCTATAGGCTATATTACAACCGTAGCAGAGTTTGCACCTATTGTAGATCGTGTCTATAAAAACGTAAATAAGGCTGACTTTGTTTATAGATTTCAAGCCGGAAATGGAAATTACTTTGACAGAGCAAAATCTTATAACGGACAGAAATGCTATGCAAAGACAGAAGATCCAGAATATTTTAAAAACTTTAATATTCCAGATGAGTTATATGTGTCAACCACAGTAAACTTTTATAATAAAAAATTTATAGTAAGTACAGCATATAAACGTCCACAAGAGGCTAGTATGACAATGTTTGTAACCTCTTTAATATGGTACTTAGCCTTATTAGGCTTTATGTTGTTTTTAATTATACAGTTTTACGTCTATGAGCGTAAGGATAAAATGATTGCAGCTCAAAATAAACGTCTCTCAGAGTTAGTTGCTACAAAGAACAAGTTTTTCTCTATAGTCGCGCACGATTTAAGAAGTCCACTTTCTTCTGTGATAAACTTTTTAGATGTTTTAAAAGAAGAAGAGTTTAAAAGCAAGCAAACCGCAGCGATTATAGACTCACTAGAAGATTCTAGTCGCAACAGCATATCTTTATTAGATAACTTGCTCAAATGGTCAAGGCTAGAAACAGGTCAAATAAAGTTTGAACCCATACCACTAGACATACTTGCTATCACTAAAGATCAAATAAAAGTTTACAGCAATAATCTCCAGCAAAAAGGAATAAACGTGCGCTTAGAATCTAGTTTTAAGGGTAAAGTTACGGGTGATAAAAATATGATTGCAACTGTAATACGAAATCTATTATCTAATGCGATCAAATTTTCAAAAGACAATGATATTATTGTAATAGAGTTTTCAAAAACAGAAAAAGATTTTACATTTAGTATAGAAGATAATGGAGTAGGTATGACAGATGTCTATCGTAAAAAATTATTTAGCCTCACAGAAACTACCATTCAAAAAGGAACCCGTAATGAAAAAGGATCTGGACTTGGGCTTATACTTTGTAATGAGTTTATCAAAACACATAATGGATACTTAAGTATAGAATCTGAGCAGGGTAAAGGAACCATCGCAACGTTTACGCTACCTTTAACAACATAAAAAAATACCTTAATCTAACGAAAACGTTTACGTAAGTTTTACATACCTCCCCCTTAGCTTTAGATGCTTCTTTGTATCTTTCTCACTTGCTTTATTACTATGGGAATGTATAAAATTCTTTTAGAAGATTCCATTGGTTATGACTTTACGCTCATAGCCATACACGGTTCATTAGAGCCATATTACTTAGCATATTTACTTAATAAAAACTTAGATGTTCGTCTAGCAAGAACTTGTGAAGACCTCTTATTAACACAATATGAAAGTACAGCAAGATATCCTTGTTTTGAATTTAATGATAAGCAACAGTATATAGACTACTATGTGCTCTCAAACAAGTCTAAGGTGGCGGTAAGTCAAAACCTTTCTCAAGGCTTATTTGAGTCACAACAGAGCCTTAAAACGGCTTACTTTATACCAGAGCTACCACAAGTAGACTATTTTATAAAAGTAATTGAGGATGGTAACGCTTTCGCGAAAGCAAAAACCTTAAAAACCTTAAACCAAATACCGCAAATCGTTACGGCATATGACGTAGACGTAAGCACACTAAAAAATAAAGAACACTTAATTTTTGAATAATGTCGAAAAGAAAAAAAACCAAAATTGTTGCAACCTTAGGGCCAGCAACTAGCAAGAGAGAAGTTTTACTCGATATGATGAATGCCGGGGTAGATGTTTTCCGTATCAATTTTTCGCACGCAGATTATGAAGACGTTAAGGAGCGCGTTGCAATGATACGTGAGCTCAGTGAAGAGACAGGTTTTAACACCTCTATCCTTGCAGATTTACAGGGACCTAAGCTTAGGGTAGGTAAAATGAAAGAAGAGGTAATCGTAAACCCGGGAGACATCATTACCTTCTCTACCGAAAAAGAATTTGAAGGAACAAAGGAGCGCGTTTATATGAACTATAAGCAGTTCCCTAGAGATGTTAAACCTGGTGAACGCATACTGCTTGATGATGGAAAACTAATGTTTGAAGTTGTAAAGACAGATGGAAAAACTGAGGTCGAAGCAAAAGTTATACAAGGAGGACCGCTACGTTCTAAAAAAGGAGTGAACCTACCTAATACAGATATATCACTACCAGCACTTACAAAAAAGGATGTAAAAGATGCCATTTTTGCGCTAGGGCTTAAAGTAGACTGGATGGCACTTTCTTTTGTGCGCCACGCCGAAGATTTACAGCAATTACAAAAACTTATTAAAGAGCACTCAGATCATAAAGTGCCTATTATTGCAAAAATAGAGAAGCCAGAGGCTGTAGAAAATATAGATAAGATTGTGGCTTACTGTGATGCTCTTATGGTGGCTCGTGGCGATCTAGGAGTAGAGATACCAGCACACGAAGTACCACTTGTACAAAAGCAATTAGTACTAAGAGCAAAAAAGGCAAGAATACCAGTAATCATAGCAACCCAAATGATGGAAACTATGATCTCTAGTCTCACACCTACTCGTGCAGAAGTAAATGATGTAGCAAACTCTGTAATGGATGGAGCAGATGCAGTGATGCTATCTGGAGAGACATCTGTAGGGAAGTACCCAGTACAAGTAATAGAAAAAATGGCGTCTATATGTCGTAATGTAGAAGATTCAGACTTAATAAAAGTGCCACAAGCACCACCACACATTAAGACTAAACGTTACATTACAAAAGCAATATGTTATCACGCTGCTCATATGGCAGATGAGATAGATGCAAAAGCGATTACAACACTTACTAATAGTGGGTATACTGCTTTCCAAATTTCGGCGTGGAGACCATCTTCACATATACTTGTTTTTACATCTAACAAGCGCATACTTACACAACTCAACTTGCTTTGGGGGGTAAAAGCATTATTTTATGACAAGTTTGTAAGCACAGATGAAACTGTAGAAGATATAAGACAGCTTGCCTTAAACACAGAACTAGTAGATAAGGGAGATATGCTCATTAATCTTGTAGCAATGCCACTACTAGAAAAAGGAATGGTAAACACACTACGAGTTTCTGAAGTGTAAAACAATTGAAATTATAGAATTAAAAAAAGGAGCTTTAAAAGCTCCTTTTTTTATCAATATGGACAACAAGATTTTACTTTGACTCTTCTACCTCAGTAATGAGAAAGCCATTTTTTGTTTTAGTTATCATCACTGTGCGCTTATAGTTTTTAAGATTATATGCATAAGATAGGTTCTGTAATTCTCCTTTTGAGCTTACATTAAGTGTAAGTTCATCTGTAAGTGTTCGTTCCCTCTTTTCTTTATTTAAAATTGTTACTGTACCCTTGGTGTTAAAATCGGGCTGAATATTTTTCGGTAAGTTAAAGAGGCGCTGTGCTATCTTATATGTTTCTTTCCAGTCTCTTGCTGGAAGTTCTATTGAGGTAGTCATACCGTAATCTTCTCCTTTATTATGGGCTTTTGTAATTACATCTACCTTGTGCTCAGTTGTGCTTATGCGTTTTGCATAATCTTTTATAGTCTCACTAGGTTGTGGTGGTGCTAGGGTAGTGAGATACCCGCTAAAGGCAAAGCCAGTAGCTCCTTGATAACTTACTTCAATCATTTCTCCAGTAATGCCACCTAGTGTCATAGCTGTATGCTCTGGAGAACTTAGATGCTTTACTTGAGCACCATAAGGAAGCACAAGCAGCTTTTTTGACTTGAGATTAGTGCCAGAGCGCAGAGATAAACCAGAGCTTGCAGTTACATAATAATAAGTTTCAGTGGCCTTTTCACTGGGGTTTATAATTGCTGCGATATCACTATTAGTTTGTGTTTCTTCTATGTCTGTTTTAGAATTACAGCTAGAGAAAGATGCAACAAGAATAAGGGAAAGTGCGATGATGTGGTTTTTCATAATTGATGATTTTGAGTTAAACAATGTATCAAGAGAAACCACGATACGTGCCACAAATTACCGCACTATCGTTAAAAAAATGATAAATGTGTGACAACGCTTAGCCCTTGCTATTATTGTCTTAGCACGATTTAAAATTCAAAACCAAGATTAATAAACCACTCACTACTCTTTATTTCTGGACTGTAGGTATACTTTATAATTATAGGTCCTAGTAGCGTCTCTGCGCCATAACCTAAGGAGTATCCAGAATACTCTGGTGGAGGTAACCACGACTTAGTACTATCAAAAAGGTCATACCCTACATTTGCAAAATTTGCAGAGGCATTGATGTGATTTTTTGGGAAAACTTCATAATCTATATCAAAAGTGGCCTTAACATAACTGTCGCCTAGTATGCTTAAGTAGTCATATCCTAAGAAAGGTATAATGTTATTTATTCGTTTTGCACCATAACCTCCTAGCGCAAAATCTAGCGATCTGTTATCTGTGCCACCTACTTTAAACCCGCCAGCGGTTTCTATAGTTGTGGTTATGCGATCTGTTATACTTGCGGCATACATAAATCTTGCATTTGCAATTCCAAACTCACTAAAATTATTATTGTAGTCTGAAGAGAATAAGTATACATCAAAATCTGCATCAAATAGAATTCCAGAGTTAGGAAAATACTTGTTGTCTAGTGAGTCATACTTGAGTTGAGAATAGGCACCACCCATATGACTTTTATCAAAAATTACTGCCGTCTCGCCATCTGTAGTAGGAAGCACGGTCTCTGTCTCTATATCAAGAAATTTATGTTGTAAGCCTAGATTAAAGGAGAACTGTTTTGCAAGAATGGTCTGTAAATATATTTTATTTGAAACATCTTGATAACCTAGGTTAACTCGGTTAATGCCCTCTAATGAAACACCATCTGTTGCGTCAAAAAGCCGTGCGTTTACCCCCTTTTCAAAAGAGGTATATGAAGACTTAAGACCTACACTCCAGTAAAAACCTTTGTCTATATAATAATCAAAATTGTATCTAATATTATCACCAAGTATAAGATCAAAAGACGCCACATCATTTTTAAATAGCACTCTCTTTTTTGTAAAATTTACTAGACCTGCCGTACGATATAGATCATCATAATGTAAAGCGAGACGTAGTGATTGTGTGCTTTTTGATTCTTGTAGTTCTAGGTGTAATACTCTTCCATCTTCTACCTTTTGTAAACGGTGGCCTATTTTTTCAAAATTTTCGGTGGCAGAGAGGTTATTAAGCCCGTTATAAAAATCTTCATAAGATAGCTTTACCGGTGGTGTGAGTTTAAGTTTTCCTAAAACATACGCTCTTGTGTATTTTTCATTTCCAGAAATAGTAACTGCGGCAATTTGTATCGAGTCTTGTGGAGAGGGTTTTATACGCTTTCGCGAAAGCGGTCTTTGCCTCATTGCTAGTTTTTGTAGGGCTGGAAACTGCTCCTTTGCCTTATTCTCACCTAAGTCTATTATGGTGCTACCTTCGTCAAAAGAAACAACAGAGTACTTGTCTATCGCAGGTCTAATGTAAACGTCTGTTTCTTTTCTTTTGGTTTCCATCGCTTTTGCGGTACGATAGTTATTTATTTGTAACAGTACCTCTGTAGCAGATGTAAGGTTGTCTCTTGATTTTAAAGTGTCTTGTACATCTACACCTATAATCACCTCCATACCTTTTGCACGTAGTTCTTCAATGGGGTAATTATTTGTCACCCCACCATCTATTAATAGTTTATCGTTTAATAACACTGGGCTAAAAAGAGAAGGCAGTGCACCACTTGCGCTTAGTGCTTCTGGTAGATAGCCATTTTCTAGTACAACCTGCTCACCATTTTCTACATCTGTAGCGATGCATAAAAAGGGGATAGGTAATTTTCTAAAATCTGTCAAGTCAGATACGTGATCAAGGTTCTTAACGAGAAGGTTGTAGGTGTTTTGTCCCTTACTGAGCGAGCTAGGTAGGGAGACCTTAAAATTGTCAAAAGGGAGTGTGATTGCATATCGCTCATCATCGTGACGCTCATAAGGGGTTTTTGCACGGCGAGGTAAATTATCTTGTATGATATTATCAAAGTTTACCGCAGTAAAAATAGAATCTAGTTGCTGGGCATTATAACCAGATGCATAAAGACCTCCTACTATGGCTCCCATACTTGTGCCAGCAATATAATCTACACGCACACCTGCATCTTCTATAGCTTTAAGAACGCCTATATGGGCAAGTCCTTTTGCTCCACCACCACTTAATACAAGACCTACCTTTACATCCTCCTTTGCTATATCTTGCGCATAGATAGGTATGGCTAGTAGCGTTATTGCGATGAGGAGGAGTTTTCTCATTGTTTTACGTGATAGTGATTATAGATAATAGTTGCTTTTGCTGGGCCTATTACCTCGGTTAGACTCTTTTTTGAAGCCGCCTTTACCTTTGATACAGATCTATAGTGCTTGAGTAAATCTACAATGGTTTTTTCGCCTATACCTCTTATGGTATCTAGCTCTGTTCCTAGAGCAGCATTACTACGCTGGTTGCGATGAAAGGTGATGCCAAAACGGTGTGCCTCGTTACGTAGGTGCTGTATGATTTTAAGTGTTTCACTCTTCTTGTCTAGATATAAAGGTATACTATCTCCCGGATAAAATAATTCTTCTAGCCTTTTTGCAATACCTATAATGGCTATTTTACCACGCAAGCCTAAGTCGTCAAGTGCTTTTACACCGCTTGATAGTTGTCCTTTACCACCATCTACTATAATGAGTTGAGGTAGAGGTTCTCCTTCATTGAGTAAGCGTTTATACCTTCTAAAGACCACCTCTTCCATACTTGCAAAATCATCTGGACCCTCAACAGTTTTTATATTAAACTTACGGTAGTCACTCTTACTGGGCTTACCGTTTTTGAACACCACGCAAGCGGCTACGGGATTTGTACCTTGTATGTTTGAGTTGTCAAAACACTCTATGTGTCTAGGCTCTACATTAAGACGTAAGTCTGCCTTCATTTGTGCCATAATTCTATTAGTATGGCGATCTGGATCTACAATCTTAGTTTGTTTAAAACGCTCCATACGGTAGTATTTTGCGTTGCGCTCAGAGAGTTCTAGTATGCGCTTTTTGTCACCTAGCTTGGGTACGGTGATTTTAAATCTATCACCTAGGTTTACCTCAAAAGGAACATATATCTCTCTTGAGTTATGATCAAAGCGCTGTTGTATTTCTATGATACCTAGTTCTAGTAATTCTTTATCTGTTTCGTCTAGTTGTTTTTTGAGTTCTAAGGTGTGTGATTTTATAATGGCACCGTGGCTTATCTGTAAGAAGTTTACATACCCATATCCCTCATCGCTTATGATTGAGAACACATCTACATTACTAATTTTTGGGTTTACAACCGTACTCTTAGATTGATAGCCTTCTAGTATGTCTAGTTTTTCTTTAATGCGCTGTGCATCTTCAAACTCCATAGCTGCGGCGTGGGCTTTCATTTTTTCGCGAAAGCGTGTTAACGAGTCTTTAAAATCTCCTTTTACAATCTGACGTATATGTTCTATATGCTCGTGATATTCTTGCTCAGACTGCTTTGCCTCACAAGGCCCCTCGCAATTACCTAGATGATACTCAAGACAGACCTTAAATTTACCTGCGTCTACTTTTTCTTTAGAAAGGTCATAATTACAAGTGCGTAGTTTGTAAAGACTTTTTATCAAATCTAGTAGCGTGCGCACGGTTTTCATACTTGTGTATGGGCCAAAGTACTCACTACCATCCTTAATTAATCTACGCGTAGGAAACACTCTTGGGAAGCGCTCATTTTTAATACATATCCACGGGTAGCTTTTATCATCTTTAAGCAAGACATTATACCGCGGCTGGTACTCTTTTATAAGGCTGTTTTCCAGAAGGAGCGCATCTGTTTCTGTCTCTACGACGATGTGTTTCATCTCGTAAATTTTCTTGACCATTGTGCGTATACGCCCGTTATCGTGTGTTTTGTTAAAGTAAGATAACACACGCTTTTTGAGGTTTTTTGCCTTACCTACGTATAGTAGTTTTTCGTTCTTGTCGTAATACTGGTAAATCCCCGGACTGGTAGGGAGTGTTTTGAGTTGAAGTTCTATTGGAGCAGCAGGCATACCCAAAGATAGTATATGATGGGGATTACGCTTTCGCGAAAGCGTAAAAAATCACGTTAAATTCTACTTAAAGAAAGCGCATATTTTATACCTTGCTATCGTATGCCAAAACGTATTATAGGTCGCACAGACAAAGTAGACTTCCCATTATTAGGGCTTCAAGATATCGATGTAAAAATTGATACGGGAGCCTATACCTCATCCATACACTGTCACAACATTGTAGAGGCAAAGGATAGTCTTATTTGTACTTTTTTTGATAAAAAGCATCCATTATACAACGGGCAGGTAATGACCTTTAGCGATTATGATATTGCTGCAGTGCGCAGTAGTAATGGCGAGATACAGTATCGCTATGAGGTGCAAAGCCAGATTACCGTATATGGTAAAACGTATAAAATATCACTTACCTTAACCTCTAGGGAAGATATGCGTTTTCCTGTACTTTTAGGTCGTAAGTTCCTTACCAATAAATTCATAGTAGATACTTCACTTACAGACGTATCTTATAATCTCAAAAAAAATGAATCTAAAGATTTTATCTCGTAATCCTAATTTATACAGTACGGCTAGGCTACAAGAAGCTGGTCTCAAAAGAGGTCACAGTGTAGAGGTCATAGACCCTCTTAAGTGTGATCTTATTATAGAGAAGAAAAACCCTACGGTATTCTATAAAAATAGAACCCTTGAGACTGCAGATGCTGTCATACCGCGCATAGGGGCGTCAATTACCTTTTATGGTACTGCCGTTGTGAGACAGTTTGAGATGATGAATACTTTTACCACCACCACATCACAAGCCTTGGTGCGCAGTAGAGACAAGCTGCGCAGTTTACAGATATTATCTAGATCAAAACTAGGTTTACCTAAAACTGTTTTTACAAACTACTCTCGTGATGTAGAGGAGATGATTGCTCACGTAGGTGGAGCACCCCTTATTATAAAATTACTAGAAGGAACCCAAGGGCTAGGTGTTGTACTTGCAGAGACTAAAAATGCTGCCGAGTCTGTGATAGAAGCTTTTAATGGACTTGAGGCCCGAGTGATTGTGCAAGAATTTATAAAAGAAGCAAAAGGAGCAGATATTAGAGCCTTTGTAGTAGATGGCCAGATAGTAGGTGCTATGAAGCGACAGGGTAAAGAAGGAGAGTTTAGATCTAACCTACATCGTGGCGGTACGGCAGAGATTATTACCCTTTCTGACGAAGAAGAAAATGCAGCCATAAAGGCAGCAAAAGCTATGGGACTAGGAGTTGCCGGGGTAGATATGCTACAAAGTGAGCGAGGCCCACTTATACTAGAGGTAAACTCATCACCAGGCCTTGAGGGCATAGAGAAAGCAACAGGAAAAGATATTGCAAAGACAATCATACGCTATATAGAGCGTAGTATATAATTAACAGAAGCATTTGGCACAAATAGATGAACATAACGTTCTCACCATACTAGGTGAGCAAATCTTACCAGGTAAGAGCGCAACGGTAAATTTTAATATTGCAAAGTTGTACACGGCATCCTCTGTTGAGGTGCCTATCATAATAGAAAGGGCGGTAGAGCCTGGCCCCGTCATATTAATCACCTCGGGGATACACGGTGACGAGATAAATGGAGTAGAGATAGTGCGCCAGCTTATCGCAAAGAAAATCAATAGGCCTAAAATAGGGACTATAATCTGTGTGCCTGTCGTAAATATCTTTGGTTTTTTAGATATGAAACGGGCTTTTCCAGATGGGAGAGACCTCAATAGAGTGTTTCCTGGTAACCCTAGAGGGTCACTTGCTAGTAGATTTGCTTACCAGTTTGTAAAGAAAATTTTACCCGTAGCAGATCTTTGTCTTGACTTCCATACTGGAGGTGCCTCTCGTTTTAACGTAGCACAGGTGCGTATAGATCCCCTAGATGTAAACTCTATGAAGTATGCAACTATCTTTAATGCGCCATTTACCTTACATTCTAAAGTAATCTCAAAGTCATATCGCGCTACGTGCTCAAGAATGAATAAATCTACCATTCTCTTTGAGGGAGGTAAATCTAAAGTAAGCGATAAGGAAATAGCCCGCGAGGGAGTATATGGTACAATGCGAGTTTTAAGCCATCTAGAGATGCTTGGTGATACGTTTACAGTGCCAGAAGCACCAGAACCATCAGTACTCGTAGAGAGCACTCGCTGGATGCGTGCAAAGTACTCAGGCTTACTACATACAAAAGTTATTTGCGGCGAGCGACTTGAAGAAGGGCAACACATTGCAACCATTACAGATCCCTATGGGAAATTTAGGCACGTGGTGAAAGCAAAAAATGAGGGCTATGTCATAAATGTAAACGAGGCTTCGCTCGTTTACCAAGGTGATGCTATTTTTAATATCTCTAGAGACCACAATGAAGACCAAGATGAAGCAGGAGCTGAGGAAGAAGTATAAAGATTTACGCAATACCTTAACTACAGACGAGCAGGATGAGCTCAGTCTTAAAATTGCAAACCAAGCTTTGAGTCTTGATATATGGAATCACGACTTTTATCACATCTTTTTACCTATAGAACGCTTACGCGAAATTAACACAGAGTTTCTATTATCCATTTTAGGAGGTAAAGACAAGAATATTGTACTCTCTTCATCAAATTTTAACGACAATACGATGAAGCATTATTTGCTTACAGATAACACAAAGCTTGTTGTAAATAAGTATGGTATTCCAGAACCAGCTGACGGTATTGAAATACCTGTAAAAAATATAGACGTTGTTTTTATACCTCTACTAGCTTATGACCAGGTAGGTAATAGAGTTGGCTACGGCAAAGGTTTTTATGATCGCTTTTTGTCTCAATGTAAGAGTGATGTGGTAAAAGTGGGACTTAGTTTTTTTGAACCAGAAGAAGAGATAATCGCAAAAAACAGTCAAGACATTGCGCTAAATAGCTGTATTACACCGAAAAAGGTGTATCATTTTTAGGCCTTTTTGATTTATTTGTTATATTCATAATCCCAAATCATATTTATGAATATAACTGCCTTTACAATGAAGAGAAGGAGAGATTCTCACACCCACTCATCACCTATGGAAAAGTCTGATCAGTTTTCTATTGATAAATTTTACTATCAAGAAATTTCTGCCTTAACTGAGGCTGGAGGCTGGAGTGTAGATTTTAAAAACAAAACAAGTCATTTTGACCATCAAGCTCGCATTATTCTTGATGTTCCTAAAGATTATGTGCCCACGCTAAGATCTGGATATACATTTTATGCAGAAGAGCATCTAGATCGAGCAACAGAGTTCTTTTTTGGCTGTGCAGAGGGGAAACCATTCTCTACAGAAATAAAAATGCAAACTTATAACGGAGAGATTTTCTGGGCGATTGCAAAAGGAAAACCGCTTAGAGATAAATCTGGAGAGATTATAGGGATACGAGGCGTTTTTAGAAAAATAGATGAACAAAAGAAAAGAGAGCAGCAACTCAAGCAATCCCTTAAGCTCATAGAGGGACATAACTCTAGGCTCTATGATTTTGCACATATAATATCCCATAATTTAAGGTCACAGGTAAGCAATTTACAAATGTGCTCTGCCTTAATGGATAAAAGTAATCTTACCAATGAGCAAATAGAGCTTGTAGATAATTTTGAAAAAATAGGTAACAGCCTAGACGTAACACTACAGCACCTCAATAAGATTGTAAGTGTTCATAATATCTCAAGTACAAAGCTGGAGCCAGTAGTAATAAAAGAAGTGTATGACCGTGTAGTCGCAGGTCTTAGTCAAGACATAAGGTCTAGTAGGGCTATTATGTATACAGAATTTTCTGAAGTAGAAGAGGTGATGTATATAGAGGCTTACTTAGAGAGTATATTACAAAACTTGATAACTAATGCACTGCGATATAAACACCCAGACCGTGATCCAGAGATAACCGTCTTTGCTTATGAAGAAAATGGCAAGAAATACCTTATGGTACGAGATAATGGTTTAGGTATAGATCTAGACAAGCACGGCAAAGATCTTTTTAAATTATATAAAACCTTCCACGGTAATAAGGATGCCTTGGGCTTAGGGCTATTTCTCACACGTAATGAAGTCCAAGCAATGGGCGGTGATATCACGGTAGAGAGCAAACTAGGTAAAGGTTCAAAATTTATTGTTACATTACAGTAGATTATAGTTAACTCCCCCAAATAGACATATGAACTACCCTATAAAACTAGCTTGTCTCATAGATGACGATGATATGTACGTGAGCCTACTTACAAAGCTCATAGACATACGTAAACTAGCAGAAGAAATACTTGTATTTAAAAACGGTGAAGAGGCGTTAAATCACTTCTTAAGCAGCTTTAAAGACCCTCAAGGACAGCCTGTACCACAAATAATTTTACTAGACCTCAATATGCCTATAATGGATGGATGGGGATTTCTTGAAGAATTAAGCAAGCACGACTTTCCTGCACTTAACAACTGTACACTGTATATTGTGAGTAGCTCTATAAACCCCGTAGATATAGAGCGCTCTAAGCACTTTAACCTCGTAAAAGACTTTATTGTAAAACCTATAGGTCCTAACGAGCTGATAGAGATATTTTCAGAAGCACCTACTGCGCCGTAGTTACTTTTTCCTCTTGAGGAAACACGCGCTTGTTAAATACAAGTAGGATACCTACGCCCGTACTTATCGCCATATCTGCTATATTAAATATGGCATTAAAAAATGTAAAGGTTTTACCTCCTAAAAAAGGAACCCATTCTGGCCACATAGCATCTTGTATAAAAGGGAAGTAGAGCATATCTACCACTTTTCCAAAGAGAGGGTCTGCATACCCACCTCCTTCTGGCATAAATGTCGCAATCTGGCTAGGCGTGCTCGCGCTAAAAATAGATCCATAAAT
>ENA-ORXC01000290-ORXC01000290.1-marine-metagenome-genome-assembly--contig:-NODE-290-length-39300-cov-16.588736_pt1 | contig 39300 bp, 22 predicted proteins | sample MGYA00237865_ERZ511478 | MGnify/ENA metagenome assembly ERZ511478
GTTGGATCTGTACCGTCTAATACTTCTTGCTCATTTGTTACTCCGTCACCATCACAATCACCAGCTAACCAAGCAGCATCGGCCACTACAGTTTGACTCGTAAAGTCAAGATCACAGCTATCTAATGGATCTGTACCATCAGCAATCTCATCTGCATTAGTTACACCATCTCCATCACAATCTGAAGTAGGCCAATCATTAGTAACGGTTATTGTTGCCGTTACATCTTCACAAGGCAACTCTTGACTAATTGTATATGTATAAACTCCTGCTGCATTTACTGCAGGATCAAACATTCCATCAAGTAGATTTGGACTCCAAGTACCACCAGCATCTGCCGTTCCAAGAGCAGCAAATAAATCTACTGTGTCACAAGTTGCAGTAACTACTCCACTAACACCAGGATTTGCTTGAGGCACAAACTCCACTTCTACTGTTAATAAATCTAAGCTCTCACACCCTGCAGCATTAGTTTGACTAATTACAACCAAACTATCTGTCAAATCTGTTAATAATGTTGTCGCTGGAATAGAAACTTTAGGTTCAGCTTCATAATCTGCTAACGTATCATAGTAATTCAAGGTTAATGTCTGTCCATCTGTTGTCACCTCTAAGTCTGCTAACGTTGCCGTAGCCATTTCTGACTCACAGAACTCTTGTAGTGTATCTCCGTTAGGATCTTCTGGTTCTGGATTTATAGTTACAACAAATTCTAATCTATCTGAAACATCAGATATACAAGTAGAAGGTGCATCTTCTGCAAAACCTGCAAAATAACTTACTCCATCAGTTAAAGGAGTAGTACTTGACAATACATTACCAGCAGCATCATACCACACCACAGTCGATCCCATAGGTGTATTATCTACTACTAAATCACCGATTGTATTAGCATCTGACACACAAGACACTGGCGTTGCATCTGGAGATGTAGGTGCTGGCAAATCACAAGTATATGTAATTGTTATAAGTGCATTATCTGCTGGTGCATTAATATTTCCGTCGTTGTCTTTTATCGTATAAGCAACTGGTGTCGGGTTTCCTGTAAAGTCTGGAAGCGGAATAAACGATGTTGCTCCTGTAAATGGATTTACACTCCACGTTCCTTCTCCTGGCACATTAAATCCAGTTACATTTCCATCAACCACATTGATTCCTGTAGCTCCAGGTGGTATTACTAAACTTACACTAGTTACATCTACAGTTCCATCTGTATCAGAATCAACAAGTGGATTAGGGTTACTCGGATCTTGATTGTTTGCAAAAACATCAACAGTCACTGTTGAACCTGCCACATTATCTAAATCAAAATCATCTTGTGGTACCGGAGGTATTTTCACGTAAGTGATTGTAAGTGTACCCTCATTCATAGATGTCAACCCTCCTAAATCATTTACTTCATAGTTAATAGGTGTAGGGTCTGCTGTAAATCCTGCTTGCGGAACAAATGTTACGTTTCCAGCAGGGTCTACAGTCCAAGTTCCCTCTCCAGGAACCACCAAAGTATCGTTAAATCCATCACCATTAGAATCTGTCGCGTTTGGATCTACAAAGTTTACTGTAGACGGATCAATCGCGTTAGACGGGTCTGCTAATGTGTTTGCTGTATCGTTATCACCAATAGGCGTATCCATAGTTACAGGTCCAGCGGCGTTAAGTAAATCTTCATCATCCTCAACTATAGGTCCATCAGGAATACGTATTGTAACCGTTGTTGTGCTTGTATTTCCAGCTTCGTCTGTTATAGTATACTCAAATGTTGTCTCTCCAGACCATCCAGCTTCTGGTATAAATGTCATTGTACCATCTGGATCTACGAAGACTGTACCATTTGCAGGTTGTGTGTAGCTAGAAACTACCGTATTCCCTTGTCCTAATATGTCCTCATCATCGTGATCATCCCCAAATGCGTCATTTACCTCAAATAAGTTCTCAACAATAGATTGATTAATTCCAGTTATGAAATCATCTGGCATAGCTTGTATTGCAGCTCTTACCAAGCTCATAGGTATTTGAGTAGGCGCACACATACAATTTGCATCGCTAGGCTCCATTACAAAAACTAAACCTGTTGTCTCTGAACAAGCTTCTGTACCATTAAATTCAATTGACTCTGTTAATGACCCTCCAGCTGGAATTCCTCCAACTAGGTTGCCTGTAAATATGCTCGCTCCCATAGGCTGTCCCATTGCATCAGCACAATAGAAATCAAACTCAGCACCAGCAGGCATATCGAGCTCTCCTGAATTCTCTATTGTTAGGGTTGCTAACGAATATCCAAAAGTAGAAACCGTTTCCGAAAGTGTAGCTTCTGAAGCGGTTAAGGCTGCAGGAGTTGGCTTACGAATTTCTATATCATCTTGTCTACTTCCTGTTTGAATAATTGCTTCTGTACAAGAAGCTCCCGCACCTGTTGAACAAGTCGTTCCTGCTGTTTCTATATAGTTACTTACAGATACAGAAGCAGCATCTGAACATATACCATTAATAGGTGTTACATCAAAAGAAAATTCTAATGTATCATCATCTACCATACCGCTAGGATATTGTACTATAAGCTCATTAGGCATTTCACTAACGATAGTCATATCATCAGTACCACCACCAGTATTTGCAAGTGTACCTGGAACATACTCAAGCCCTACTGGTATTTCAACACTAGCAAAATCTTGCGTACCTGTTATAGCAGCCGGATTACCAACTATATCTTTTACAGTAGATTTATTAACTATTGTAAAATTACCACCACATCCATCTATTGGATCTGGAACAGACAGCTCTGGAAACACCTCATAAGGCGCAGATAGACCATCTATAACGATTCCATTAGAAAGAACTCTTGAGTTATCTCCAATAGCAGGATCACCACAAGGTGCATTTCCATTAACCTTGAAGTTCAATGGTGCATTTGATTGATAATCACAAGTAGTTTGTAATGTATAGCGAATTATGATTTTACGTTCATCAACACTCACACCTACAGCTCCTGTACCTGGAACTCCACCATACTGGTCCATATCTGGATGTGTAAGTGGAATTTCATAACCCGTACCTAAATCAACAACTGTTGATGTAATATCTACCCAGTCATTTGAACCTTTTGGGTATTCAGATTCTATCAATACAATATCAAGTGCAGACGTTCCTCCAAAAGGCTCTAATGTAGAAACAGGATTTACAACTGTACCTTTTAAACCTGCATTAAATTCATTTTCTATTATAAATGGAGTACAGTTATCAACTGTAGTAGTTGGTTGCGCAAGTAAAGTTTGTTGTACTAATGCTCCTGAAGGTATTAGTGCAATTGTCGCAACTTCCTTATAACAAAAATCTGTTGTTGCCGCATAGTCAACCGGATATGCATCACAGTCATAACCAAGCTCAAAATCTATTGGCCTTTGCTCGCAAAAGTTATAAGTAGCAGCTATTCTAATATTTTTTGTTCCTCCAGCAGCAACAGCTCCTACCTGAACATAGCTATTACCGTCTGCATCTGTAAATATCTCAGTTGCAGGATCAACAGGTGTACCACCTCCAGAACCGTCTGAAGCAACATCAATATTTGCATTTGTCACAACAACACCTTGAGCAGGTACTCTTACCCAGTGATAAGGAATAGCAGTACTCGATGTATTAACTATCTGTAAATCAAAAAACGCTTCTGGTCCAAAACCATCTACATTTGATCCTGCTAGAGGCTGGAAATTATAAGTTGGTGACGTATAGCTTAACCTTATGGATGCTCCAGAGTATGTATTTCCAGCAGCTCCAGTTAAGTTATTACTTGTTACACCGTCATCTGAAAACACTACATTCTGTATTCTTGTTAAATCCTCTCCATATTTTCCAGGATCATCATAGACATTATGCGCCCAAGGGTACAAGTCCATTGTTGTAAACACATCAATTTGAGTTGTTCGTAACAACTCACAACTCCCCTTCACATTAAGAACTGTTCTATATGCAGCTTGAGCTCTTTGATCTGTGTCCCTATAATTACTTCCAGGCACAGGTGTTGCTCTCCAATTATTCGCATCAATCTGAACAAGATCTAAATCTCCATTACTAGCTCTAAAGGTCCCCTCTGTAGTTTGCTGACTCGCATCTACAACTCTAAGACCATCTGGCACTACGTAGTCAATCTGCTTAATAGCAGTAATTGGTCTAAATTCACCCGGATGGAGGTGGCCTATAGAAGCTCGTATGTAGTTGTTATAATCTATAGCCCCTAACTCTGTACAATCAGAAAAAGCTTGATTTGCACCTCCAGTAATAATTAATGGTCTGGTAAACTCAACAGAATCACCCCAGTCGTCACAACTTACCTCATCTGCAGCGTTTGCATTAGAATGACCAGGCTCTATTGTGAAGAATCGACCCCTAAAGCCCATCACATTAAAATTTTGAGGATAATAGGTATCCAACTTAAAGTGCCAATCTATCTGAATAAAGAACTCATCTCCATTATCTACTGTACCCGAATCTAAAGTTGCTATTGCATCAGAAAAATCAAAATCTGCAATAAAATCGTTACTTCCACTTGGATCTGGAATAATCACTGGCGGATTCAATGCTGTTACTGGAGTTGTTAAACCTGTAGACGCATCTATAAAATACACCTCCCCCTCTAAAAAGCTAATTGTCTCTTGACCTAAAGACGCTGCCGCTGGCAGATCATATTTTTGTCTAAAATGAAGATTATCTCCAATCAAAGGATTCGTTTCAGCAGCATTATTTGAGCTATTCATAAAGCCTTCTGCCTGTACACGCATATCATCACCTGCTAGGTATTGATCTAGCTCGTGAATAGCTGGATCAAGTGTAACCAGCGTGGTCATTGTATTGTCAGTATATCCAGGAGTGATTCTAAAAGAATCAAAAGCCGTTATATTAGGACCTTGGCAAGGCTCACAACCGTGAAGTAACACTGGAAGAAATGTATCACAATGAATATCATTAGTCTTACAAATATCTCCATTAGTATCATACCAGTTATATGTTGTCTTATATGGTACTACTATTGGATTTGGTGTTGCACAAGTAGCTACTAAAGGAAAACGCACAAATCTATCGTCATCTCCTCCATTACGGTTACTATAACCGTTTACAAGGTCTGTAGTTGAATAGAAAACCGGCGTCCCTGGACCCCCTGGCTGACTAAACAAAGCTGGGTCTGCAGATACATCTAGCGTTACACCTGCAGGCACATCTAGCTCTACCACCATCTCATTATCTGCATCTGGCGTAAACATACCGTGACCATTATGCCTGTAACCAGTACCAGCATTTATAAAATACGGACTAATAGCCAGTTCAAAAACTTCACCATCAGACGTATCTGTATCCTGCTCTCTTAGAGTTGGGTTAACATAATCTCTACCTATATTACCATAACCTAAATCTGTACCTCCCACACGTGATACATCACATTGAGTTTTTGCCAAAGCATTTAAAAATATATGCTCCCAATCTTGCAACCTATCATCTCCAGAGCTACAAGTGAACACATCGTCATCTACAAACTCCATATCATAAGTAAGCGTAACTGTATCTCCTGGCGCAATATCATCAAAATACGTGTCACCATCTACATCAGAAAAACCACCCGGACCATCTGGATCCATCATAAGCGTATTCTCCTCAAGCATTTGTGTATCACCATACTGAACATAACTAGCAACATCTGAAGTCCATCCAGATATATCACCCGAAATATTAGTTTCTGTTGTAGTACCCAACCTAAAATTGGTAAATATTTTTTGATCGTAACGCTGGCTTGACCAACGCACGTTATTATCATAATCTAAGTTAAGCAACTGACCATTAGAACCCAATCCAAAAGACAATCTAACATCTTTTGCCCAAGAAGCAGCACCAGTACCTGTATTTGTAATTTCTACGATAACTTCATTAACCCCACATATTTCTCTAGGATTTTGAACCACGTTAAATGTAAGCGTAGGGACCGCTGTTCCAAAAAGAACCGATCCTACTACTTGATCAGAAAGATAACAATCCCAACCAGCCCTGTGATCCACATTCGTATCTGCCGTACTATTACCACAAGAGTTTAAGCTGAACTCCTCTGTAAAAACCAGCGTCTCACCATCATTAAATATACCATCGCCATTCTCCAGCGTTGCATCATTAGGGTTCGCCACATTAAAAGGAGCCACTGTCATATCATATTGATATATAAGTGGGTTTGCATTAACATCAACAGGTGTAAGCTCTGTACCTAAATAAAATAACTTATAGTTGGTAACATTGGCTCCTAACAACACTGAGTGATATCCGGTTTGAACACCAGAATTACCAGCATTTATATCTGATATGTCTCGCGTATGTGTACCCCCAACGATAGCTGGCAGAGATATTATAGGAGAATCAACTAATAATGATGGAGCTATTAGATCATAGCCTCCAAAATTAGGATCTGTATCCTCTCCAGAACCATCACCTCCAGTATATGTAAGTGATATGTAATCTTTAAATGTTCCACTATTTTCAGAATGCACTACCGCATCACACCCAGCCTCTCTTTGAAAAGATAGAGAAGCAAAATTACCAGCTCCCCAATTATTAGCCGGATCATTATTCCTATTTATAGCAAATACTGGCGCCGAAGGATTTGTGACATCTGCCTCTATAACCTCAAATTCTCCAGGTGGATTTGAAGTGGTTATTGTAGCCGTACCATTAATATAGGTTACACCAGGAGCAAGATTCATCGTGACAAGCACCGTATTAGTGCCTGAAACTAATGAGGTAATTGCCACTTCGTTAAAAGATTCATTACCCGGACCAATACCTATATCACCATCTAACGCAAATGGTTGGTATGCAGCCCTGAAATCATCATTTTCAAAAACTTGCGCATAAGACGACCCCGCAAAACTCACAAAAGCCAGCACTAATAGCAAAAAACTTCTTTTCCTCAACTTTTGCATTGAGGTAAAATTATTTTTCAAAACGGATGGAAGCGTAATTTTTCCCATAAATATAATTTATAAACTGATTCTTTATAATAGCTTTATTTCTCGTTTCAATAATGTGACTCAAATCTTGACAATCAAAAAATGTCGTTGATTCACGAGAAATTGTAATTACTTACAAACATAAGTATATCTGACAAATGTAATGTTAATTTAATAACATAATAAATTGTATTGCATTTTATCGATGGTTTTAACCTTTTTGTCGATTATTTGAATTAAATCTACGATAAATAGCAGATTAATATCGACGAAATACACAACTCTACATCCTTCTTGTTTTTTTTCAAAGGACTGACTATGAAGCGTTTCACTTAGAATCAAAACAAATTACCTTTCTTAAATGACAATTTACATCTTCCTTACTGTAAGTTAACTCTAAAACAATCTGCGATTGATCCCATATTTTTTTTATAAAAAGTTTAAAAAACCCTTTGTAAAAACTAGAAAAGACTTAAATTTGCATCCGCTATGAGAAATAGTGATGTTCTTTACAGAATGAAATGCGAAAGTAGCTCAGGGGTAGAGCATCACCTTGCCAAGGTGGGGGTCGCGAGTTCAAATCTCGTCTTTCGCTCAAATTTGAAATAATTACGCTTTCGCGAAAGCGTATAGAAAATATACCAATTTTATTTTCACATCCGTGAGAATATGCTCGAGTGGTGGAATTGGTAGACACGTTGGACTTAAAATCCAATGTCCATTAGGACGTACGGGTTCAAGTCCCGTCTCGAGTACTCAAACCCTTGTTAATCCATTGATTTTCAAGGGTTTTTACTTTTTATACTGACATATATACTGTCACAAACCATTAATCTTCTTTAAGATTCGAAAATTCCTTAATTTAAATCGAAAGACAAATTTTATAGATAAAATTATGTTGATGCCTAATAGCAATTAGATTTTCATAAGATTATTCTATCAAACACTCTTTTTTTATATATTTTTATTATCACTTGTGGTCTCATATAAAGAGCTTTAGCGTTGTTTAAAAATTTATCGGATGTATCTTAAGCAAATATCTTCAACTTCCCTAAAAAACACCTTTAAATGATTATTTTGCATTCTACCTATTCCATTTCTACTAGAAGTTGGTATTGCTTATGAAGTATCGGCTGTATTCAAAACGATATCCTATAGTAAAAGATTTTGAGTTTTATATTTAAATAAGAATCACTCTATAAGGTAGTTTTAGAAAATCTCATCAACCTATCTAAAAAACTTATAAGATTCCCCTTTAAAAAAATGATAATAGCTGTATTCCCAATGGGCCTTTACTAATATTGAAATATTTCATATCAATTGATTCTAAGCTGCAAACCCTTTACCGACCTCCGCCAATTGATAGAAATGCTGAAACACAACATCTGTTTTTCTAGAAAAAATATCGCGATCATAACTTTGTGGTAAATTCTTATTCAGAATCTTACTTATTTCCTGTCTAACAATTTCTTGTGAGGTTTTCTCCTTGTGCCATTCTTGAATAAGAATCTTATTATTGGAATCAAACAGAATTTGTAATAAATGTGAAGCTGCTAACTTTACCTTTTTCTCTTCATCCTTAGTTAACTTTTCTTTTTTTAACAAATCAAAAAGTTCGAGCTCTTCCTCTGTCATTCCATTTTTAGCAGCACGTTCTTGTTCTTCAGATAGATCTTTAGCCTGTTGTACCAATTCTTGATAAGCTTCTTCTATTGATAAGCTACCTGCATTATAATCTTCAATTATTTTATCAAATCGTTCTAAGAACGAGCCTCTGGTATTGTTTTGAGATAGCATTTGTTTAAGCTTGATTTCCATCAACTCTCGTAGATCTGCAAACGCAATATTCTTATGCCTTTTTTCAGGAAAATCTTCACGCAATCTGGCAAAATCTAGCTTACTCAAATCGACTTGCCTGGAAGTATTTATGATGTATCGTTCTGATGCTTCCCGTAAATCACCTTTGCCTAAAACACTCGAATCTAATAGTGCATCTAATTTTTCTTTAGCGCGCTCTATAGATTCGTCTGCATCTACATTGCGATCTACCACCTTTTTAAGGTATTCAAGAATGTCTCGATCTTTCTTAATTTTAGGATAGCTATATATTTCCGGTTTCGCTGAATCGTATAAGCCAACTATAGTATTAACAAACAGACCTAGCTGTTTTCTGTATTCATCTTTTTCTAAGATTTTATCTGCATATTCTTGAAAGAGTTCTACTTCTTTAAAACCACGTTCTCCTAAATTTAAAATAGCATTTATATCTGCACCAAGTGATAAGCAATATGCTTTGGCTTCAGCAATTCCTTGTTCTAATAGTTCTAGCAGCTCTTCAAACTCTTTTACTGGAAATTCATCATCTTCTCCTTTATCTTTTCCTTTGGTTCCTTCTGCATAAGCTGCTAGTGCTTTTCTAAGGTTTCTAAACACTCCAAAGTAATCAATGACTAATCCATTCTTTTTACCAGGTAAAACACGATTTGCACGTGCAATCGTTTGCATTAGCGTATGATTTTGAAGTGGCTTATCTAAATATAAAGTAGAGACTGATGGCGCATCAAAACCAGTAAGCCACATCGCTGTTACAAATACTATTCTATACGTACTATTTGGGTCTTTAAAATAGTCTTCAATGTTACGTCCATCTTCATCTGGGTATTCCATCAACTTACGATGGGGCGAAATATTGAGACCTTCCTTTTCAAACTTTAGCTTCTCTTCAGCTTCAGTTCCTTCTAAACTTATTACGGCGCTCATACGTGTCTCATCCATAAAAGCGATGGCACGCTTGTAACGTTCTATCTCTTCAAGGTTTCGAGATTTAGCTATCTTTTTGCGTAGCTCTTTCACCTCTTCTTTTTGCGCTGATTGCACAAATTCATACATCCGTACCGCTGTAAACTTATCGATACAAACAACCATAGCCTTCATAGGCTTGCGGTTCTTCTCATCATCTTCAACATCTAAACGATATGGATAATGCTGTACAATATGCTTAGCTATTTCTTGTAAACGGTCCTCTCTACGCACGACTTGCAAGAGTGTAGAATACTCACGGTCAAGTTGTTTTTTCTGCTCTTCTGTTAAGTGTTCATCTTCTAATATCTGTGCCGCATCGCCTACTAAATCTTCATTTACTTGCTCTACTCGAGGTACGCTCTTTTTATAGTAGAGCGGTACGGTTGCTCCGTCTTCTATACTCTGAGCAAAATTGTACTCGGATACATAATCTCCAAACCAGTCTTTGGTTAATTCACTACGCAATAAAGGTGTCCCAGTAAAGGCAATGTATTGACCATTAGGCATCGCAATGCGCATATTCTCTCCGTAGCCTTTATACTGCGTTCTATGTGCCTCGTCTACAATGACAATCCAGTTATCTCTGTCGGTTAATTGCGGATAGGTTTTCCCTTTTTCAATGCCGAATTTATGTATCAATGAGAATAGAAAAGTTCTGTTAGACTGTAAATATTCTCGTAATCGCTTTCGCGAAAGCGGTCTATAATAATTTGCTGTTTGCTCTTTAGTCTCTGCAATAGTTTCAGTCTCGACAAAGTTTCTATAAATCTGGTCGTCCAAATCTTTACGGTCTGTTACAATCATAAAGGACCAATTCCCAGTCACCTTGCGTTGTACTTTACGTGAAAAGAAAATCATTGAGTATGATTTCCCCGAACCTTGGGTATGCCAAAACACACCCAACTTTCCTTCTTTATCTTCATTGTTTTCTAAAGAAACAATTGCATTATTAACACCTAGATATTGATGGTTTTTAGCAATAATTTTGACTTTATTTTTGTGATACAATACAAAGTTTTCAAAGTAGTCTATAAAATTACTTTTTGAACATAGTCCTTCTCCAAAGAGTTTTAAGCTTAATCTGTTTTTAGTGTTTTTACTTTCTTCTTCTACCTCCAGGCGATTCATCTGGTCATAAGTGACAGCAGTATCTTGTAATTTTACCCAAGAAAAGAAATGTTCCCAAGGTGCATTAAAAGCACCCACTCGTGTTTGAATACCATTAGAAATACATACAAAACAATTGTACCAGAATAGCTGAGGAATATCTCGTTTGTAACGTCTTAGATTTACATCATATCCTGATTTAATTTTCTCAGTAGCGTTTTTGAGTTCAATCATTACTAGTGGCAAACCGTTTACATATAATAGTAAATCTGGACGTCTGGTAGGTTGATTATACTCTGTGCCTATGGACTGATACAGAATAGACAACTGGCTCATCACAACAAAGTCATTATTTTCAGCATTCTCAAAGTCAATGACTTTTACATAGGTGTTTTCTTCTCTGTTTTCGCGATTTTTTATGGTAACCGGAACGCCTGCTTTTATAAGCTCATACACTTCTTTATTTGCTAAAGTAGGCGCCATCATCGCTCTGCTCTTGCAAAGCTCGTGTACGGCTTCATCTATGGCATCAAGCGGCAGGTTTGGGTTAAGATCTATTAGCTTTCTTTTTAAACGGTCGCGCAGCACAACATCTTTAAGACTGTCTCTGCCTACCAGCTGTTTTTCCCAAGCATCTATATGCTCATCATAGTTCAGCTTTTCTAAAAAGAACTTGATGTCAGCTTCTTCTATATGTGATTCGTTTAAAAATGCCATTACTTAAATTTAATTTTATATCCATCTGTCTCCACTAGAAAACTTGGATTATCAAAAAAGCTGTCTTCTTTTTCGTAGTTAAAAATATTTTTCAAATATTTTGCTTCAATATTTTCTGTAAGTAAATTAGATATAAGTAAAATATCATAATTGTTAACGTGAGTATGTCCAATTTGAACTTCATTTTTACTTATGTAAAAGTTATTTGCCGATGTTGTCGTTGCCTTCACTTCAATATACCTAAGATCATCTCCTTTTCTACATTCAAAATCGTAACCATAACCATCTTTACCGCCAGAAAAACCTGCTCTAATAGCATACTCGGATTTCCAAATGACCTCATCAAACTGCTTTTGCAAAAGTTCATAGGCGTATTTTTCTCCTATAAATCCAATATCGGACTTAGATATACCACTAGAATTTAATCCATTTTTAGATTGTTTAGGAGATTTAGATTTTCGTTTGGTTTTACTTAGCTCGCCTTTTTTTGGTTTATATAATTTTATTTTTAGACCTATATTCTTAATATTCGCTTCAATCTGCTTCAGTAGTTTGTCATCGTCCGTAATGTCTATTTCTTCACCTTTCGTAGTTAATTTTACTGTTCTTCGTTTAGCGTCACTATTCAGGTAATTAGTTTTGTAAGACTTCATCAAGTCTGATATTTTCCAGAAATACAGATTATTGCAGAAAACTTGCTCATATTGTAAGAACAACAAAAGTTTCTTATCAAGTATGTTTTCAGATTGTAATTTTTTCTTGAGTTTTTTTAAATTCCTACGAAAAACATCTTCTACATCAAGAATTGTTTTAGTCTGTTTTTCATATAGATTCAAATCACCATAAGTTCTTGTCAAAGTTTCCGTGTAAAGCTTATGAAGATTTATGAAAAGACTATTTGGTATGCTTATTTGTTTTAAATCATAATTTTCAAAGGACTCAATTTCAGAAATGAAACTTTCAGAATAGCCTTTTGAAAATAGTATAGACTTGTACACCTTTAAGTAATCGTGATGAACTTGCTTCAAGGTTTTGAAATAGTATATCTCAAAATCTAGCTTATCTTTCGAGTACTTATTAAAATCTTTAATATCAATTTTCAAAGAAGCAAACAGTTTTTTTATAAGTACAAAATTATCTTGGTTAGAAGGCTCTAGGTAATTTAAACCTCTATAAATATCAAAATAGTCATCCCAATTAATCATTGATTTGAGATTTTGATAAATGAGCTTTTCGTCGTTTAAGTTATTACCATTAATAGGCGTCCCAAGAGCTTTTAAGACACTTTTCCAGAAAAGCTGCTTAGAGGTTAGAATACCATCAAAATTTTTCATTACCTCTGATTCGATATTGGCAAAATCTGGAAACTCTCGAGTCATTATCTCCTTCCACTTAGACTTGTGTTGTGAAATTATAAGCATAAAGTCTTTCCGATTTTCTGTAACGGTTATTGCTCCACAAATAATATCTGATAAGGTTTCAGTAAATCTATAGTCTTGTTTTAAGTTATCGTAGGATGCTTGATTGTTATCTACCTGGATAAAATATGTTTGAGATTTCTTTTCAAAAACATACTCATTAGATTTAAGTTCAAGAGGTTGAGTATTTCCGTTTAGTGTAAATTCAACATCGGTAGTATAACATATTTTAATTTTGAGTTGCTTTAAACTACCGAGTTCTTTTTTCTTTTGAGTCTCTGTTAAGTTTTTTTGATATCTATAGATAAATAGCAAAGGTTTAAGCTGGCTTAATTCCGACTGAAAATTTGCATTCAACTCTAGATTAGATTTTGATTCGTTTACCTTGAATTCAATATAATCCATTGGCTCAACTCCAAATAACTCTTTGATTCTGTTGTTACCAACTCTCTGTCTTATTTTAGCTACGTTTAATTTAGCAAGTAAATCTTGACTGTGATTTGGGTTGAGAACATAAGTCGCATCATTTACTGAGATATATTTGTTTTCGCCATCAGATGAACACAGAACAAAACCAGTGTTTAAATACTTTTTACGTTCCTCAATATCCCAATCAATATCTTTACTATAGTTGGTTGTAGCATCAATAATAGCACTGTACAACGTAGTAGCAGACCTTCCATTTTTATCAAAATATTTTTGGTGTTCATTCAGTAGATTATACATTACTGATAGTGATAAGTCTCTAAAACTATCTTTTACACCAAGCCTGTTTAATAGTAAACTAATTTGGTCTTCTTTAATATTGTATCGATTAAAAATATCAGAATCGTAATTGATTTGTGGTGTGTGTACTAAAGGAGCTAGATTTCCACTATTAGAGACGCATTCTGTAGGTTTTGCTTTTCTTCCAGCTTCAATAGGTATAAAATCACTATTGTGTAAACGGTATAATAGGTAAGATCTCACGTCATTATCCTCCAAATATCTATAATTACGAACACTACCAAAGAGAAAATAAAATTCTGCCTTATCGTGCTCATTGTCCAGAACGATACAATTATTTATTTCTCTGTCTCTTATAAACCAAGTTATTATATGCTCAATGGAGGCATTAGCTAAAATCTCCTCTAAGAAATCAAACCATAAAACCTCGATTTCGTGACTATATGTTTGATTTATTTCTTGGCGAGTATCAAAAGTTTTTGGGTCATCTGGAAGCGAGTATGGATATGTTAATCCATCAAAAATATGACTAACATATTCCGCTTTATTGGGAATATCATCATTGACGTAAAAATTTCTTCTTGGCATATCTGCCACTCCTATCCATTTTAGATACTTCTCTAGCTTTATCTGTTGGGTATTCTCGACCAGAGAATCTAGGCCGTTAGCTTTACTAGAACCTATGAAAATATCTTTTGTTATTGATTTGAGCAGATGGCTACACAAGAAACCAATGTCATATGCTTGACTGAAATACAATTTGTTTGCAGGCTCTAATTTATCATTTTGAGTAAACAATAACGGTGATGGCAGATTCTGAAAGAAGGTTTTCTTTTCTTCTTCTTTCATCCCTTCGTAGATATGAAACAAAACAGAATGCATTGCACTAACAATAGTGAATTTATCTTCTGTTTTTTCTAATCGTTGATGTGAAGCAGAAATTACTTTTCTCGCAACTACAGTCATCGAATATTCATCCACACCAAACACTCTTAGCCTTGTGGATAGGTCTCGAATGTCTCCACTAATTTGCTCTTTTAACTTTTCAGTAAACGCTCTGTCTACAAACTGCAATTCTAGCTCATCAGGTAAATGGTAAACACTTCCTTTTGGTGGTAGTATTATTTCATCTTTTCCAGTTCTTATAATTCGTTCTTTTTGGTTGACTAAGAGATTAGGTAAAACAGGTTTATCTCCTTCATAAAACTTTTTTACATTTAGACTTAACTTGTCTATCCATTTTACTTTTTCCTCTATTGTAAAATGACCATTATCAATAATTAGATTGAGCTTTTCCGTAAACTCTTCATCTTTGTATTTGAAACCTTCATATTCATCATTAAAATAATCGATAATATCCTTATCAGTTGTCGACTTCAGTAGAGTGGCAAAATTTGTATAATGAGTCTCAGGTATAAGAAAATCTATTGGTTCCTCATAAAACTTAAAATCATTTTCAAGCGTTATATAAGTGTCGTTTATCGTAGGAAAAATGGGTGTTTCATTTATATATTCTTTTATCAAGTCGTCAAAGAGCCAAGGATCTTCGAATAGTGATGAATTTTGATTTCCAGAAGGAATTAATAACTTAAGTGCATCGTAATTACTCTTGTCACTTTTCGTTAGTTCAATGGCACATTCAACGAGAAGTTTAGCTAGTTTTTCAATAAGTTGAGTGTTGAAATTATTGCGATCCTGAGACAAGTTATTTCGGTCTGATTTTAACTCAAATGAACCGTGTGCAATAACTGGATAAGGAAAATCAACTTCAGTTCTAAAAAAAGAAAACAGTTTATTAAAGCTTATCTCTTCTTCTGGATTATATGCAATTTTAAGCTCGTAGTGTTTTGTCTCTTCAATACCTTCAAGAACTCCTTTATCTTCTAATATCTTCCATTCCCATTCTTGATTGTTCTCTGGCTCTAAATAGTCTGTACGTGTTATACTTACAATATTAGCAGTTATATTAGTGGTTTTGGTTAGTTGAAAATGAGAATTAGGCGTTTGGATTTCAATTTCTTCGAGCTTATTTAGAAAGATGAGTGTTTCTGGAGTTATATCTTTTTCTATTTGTTTATTGATACTTCTAAAAATAGAATCATCATCCTTTAACAGTAATTCGATAACAGTGTCATATTCTGGTACTTTCTTTTTTGAAATATCAGTTTCTAAGTAAGGACATCTTAAAACTGAGATAGGTATTTTCTTTTTAGTCTTACGCTCTAATGTTTGCCTTATTTGAGGTTTTTCCTCCAATATGTTAGCTAAAAAATCTTCAGCGTGTTTTTTAGAGAACTTCAAATGCAAATTATAGCTTGCTATGTAAATCTCTTTTGACCAGTTAAGTATGGATCTAAAGCCTAAGCCTTTTTTACCTACTTTGTTTTTCTCCATTGTCTTTGGGCTCAAGTCACTATATACAAGTGATTCTACACCGCCTAGAGAAAAAGCATTACCGTTATTGGCAATAAGCAAGTTGTCTTCTTCTAATTTTATATATACTTTTTTTGCTTTTAAGGTATCACTCTCATCGTTGGCATTTTGTATCATTTCTAGGAGTTGCCGTCCATTATACTCTTCAATATTCTTGTTTTCATTATTATAATCCTCTACTATGCGTAGAGGTGTTCTCAGGTACTCCTCTCGTCTAGAAGCTATTAATTCTTCAATATCTTGTCTTGTGATATGCGATATTTTTAGAGCTTCCATATTATTCCTGCTCTAATTCGTTTTCTAATTCTTCTATAGTTGGTAAGCTGCTTTTTAATTCTTCTGGTAATACGTCAGTAAGGTTAAACTCGCTGACGCCTATGGGCTGGCTCATACCACGTAGGGAGAATTCTACTTCAAGATTATTCTTATCTCTGCACAACAATATCCCTATGGATGGCTGGTCGCTGTCTTGTTTTAAGGTATCATCTACCGCAGAAAGGTAAAAGTTGAGTTTACCTGCATATTCTGGAATAAACTTGGTGTTTTTTAATTCTATAACCACGTAACATTTTAAGGTTACGTGGTAGAATAATAAGTCTAGGTAATAATCTTGCTGAGCTACTTCTAGATGGTATTGCCTGCCTATAAATGCAAAGCCTTTACCGAGTTCTAGCAAAAACTTAGACACATTATTTACAAGCTGATTTTCTATATCAAGCTCTCTAGTTTTTGCATCTAGCGTTAAGAAATCAAACACATAAGGGTCTTTTATGGTTTGTTGCACGAGGTCTGACTGTGTTGCAGGCAACGTGTCTTTAAAGTTTGAAATCGCTGTGCCTTGCCGCTCGTGTAATTGAGATTTAATTTGTAATAACATCTGGTTTCTACTCCAGCCATTTTTTATGGTTTCTCTGATGTAAAACAATCGCTCTGTCTCGTCTTTTACTTTGGTAAGCAAACTGATATGATGGTACCACGGAATTTGTGCAAGTGGCACTTGCACAACTGATTTTTGGTTTTGTGCAAGTGGTGCTTGCACATTTGGAAAATGAGGATATGCCGCAGCAAAAGAACGCATATATTTAAGATTACGAACAGAAAAGCCTTTTGCATCTGGTTCTTGCGCTTTTATGTATCTCGCAAGTTTATCTATTATTTGAGCGCCCCAGCCTAATCGCTCTTGCACATCAAGTATATTTTTACCTATATCAAAATACAATTGTAGTAATGCAGCATTTACCGTTAAACTGGTTTGCAAGCGCGCAGTAGCAATATGCTCGTGAACTTCTTTATACCAAGCTGTATAAGACAACTCCATTTCTTTATTATATTTCATTTGCTGTACTTTGATTTGTCCCCCAAAATGAGGGACAATTACTATTTTATACTTTTAGTTTCATACACCGCTGCTGACTCTGCAGCTGTTCTTATAGTACCTTTATCCTCATTAGTCTCATTAAGCAAATGCTCGACAGAAAGTTTACCACTTATTAAGCGTGGCAATAGTAAATCTCTGGTTTCTTGAAGGACTTGGTTTTTGTTGTTTAAAACATCAATTTCTGAGAGCATTGGCTTTATTAATTCCTCGAATTTTTCACAAATAGCAGCAGGTGGAATTACAGCTTTTTGGAATTCTATCAAACTAGGCGTTAGATGCAATACGTTTGCGCCATTTGCAAACTCCTTTAATTGTAAACCAATACCAGAATACCTAAAAAAGCAATACAGATATAGTTTTGGTAATGCAACAGGCTCAATTCTTATTAAATCCATTGAAATAATAAACTTCTCAATTCCCATATCTGGTACTAAAGCAACACGACCTACAATTTCTCTTTCTTGGGTCATATCTGTCACAGCCATAACAATGTCTCCAGAATAAGCTTCATTATTAATGTTGTATTTACCTTCAAAATATTTTAATCCATCAAGTCTAAAACCTCCTTGTCGTTGTATGTTTTTAAGATTAATCATCGCAAGGCCTTCGTTATCTCGCAATTCCGCAGATGAATATGATTTACCACGATAGAAATTAATGTGCTCTCTTAGCTGTTCCTTTCTCCACCCATCAGGAAACGCTCCGTCACTTTCTCTATCTACTACCTTTCCATCTTTATCTTTAAAAACAGCATTTTCATACCCAGGAAAACGTAAGCGTACAAACCATTCTTTATAGATTTCGCTTGCCATTTCTTCTAATAGCTGGATGCGCTGGTTATTGTTTTCTATGAGGTCGTCGTAGGCTGAGAGGATAGAAACTATTTTCTTTTGAATTCCTATTCTCGGTAAAGGGATTATAGTATTACGTAAGATTTCTGTATTTATATTTTGAATTGCAGCGCCAGATGAAAAATTATGGAATTGGGTCGAGTAAAAAATTAAAAAATAGTATAAAAACTCTTTAGATAGCTTTTTGTCATAGTCAGAAGTATATAGCCATCCATCGTGAATACAACCTTTTACTCCAAGAAACTTTATCTGACCTAGTGAAACTCCACTAGCTGCAATTATTAGTGATTCTGGATTTAAATACCTACTAAAACTTGCTCCAAAATCATTCACATACTCTTTAGTTTTATAAATATATTTCGCCGATGCGGTTGCATCAGCAATCTTAATCCAAGGAATATTTCCGCCCTCAAAATATCGATGGTCATTTATTGGTCTTGGAGAGGAACCGCGTCCCACCTCACATAAATCACCTATTTTATATTTTATCCATTCACTCATTTACTAAAGAATTTAAAGTTGACTGAATGTAATTTTCTAAATCTCTCGATACTGTATCCAACTTTATTAATTGAGTCTTTTTGCTTGAAATTAAATCAACAAATTCAGTATCACTAATTTTATCATCCTCAATTTCAACACCAACATAACGTCCAGCATTCAAAGAATAATCTTGTTCTTCTACATACTCTACCTTATCTGCCATCTTACATAAGCCCACCACATCTTTATATTCCGCTTCTGGGAATCGGTCTTGTAGCCAGCTAATTTGCTCCACCCAATAGGCTTCTTGTTCTATGGCTTCTATGTAGACTTGTAACGCTTCTTCCACCGGTTTATCTGCTCGTGAGAGGTGGTGACTAGACCATAGTTTGTCACTTTTGAGCTTTAGGTTTTTATCGGCTCTTTTATATAAATCGGTAATTTGTTTTACATTTTCCTTTGTAGCTTTTAATCGTTCTGCATTTTGCGCTACCTGTGCCTGTAATATTTCTCGCTGCTGGTGCTGTTGTTCATTGGTTTGTGTTGTTCCCGCTTTCGCGAAAGCGATATTAACATTAACATCATTGTTGCTTTCCAGCTTCGGCTGTATCAGTTCAAAAGTTTCCAGTTTGTTGTAAAAGTCTGTTTCGGCTAGTGCTTTCTTTTTTGCTGGCGTGCGTTTTTCTTCTTTAGACGTTTTCGCGTAAGCGGTAAGGTTATCTACCAGCTTTTTTAACTCCTTTTCTAGACCTTCTTTATGTGGTAGCACAGCTTCACTTGCGGTGCGTGCTTTTGTGATGTACTGATTAATTAATGACAAGTACCGCTCTTGCTCGCCACGATATAAACGTACGATGGCGGCAAGGTTGAGTTGGTTTTCTTCTGTCCACTCACGGTGTGCGCGGTCTATCTGTTTATAAACATTGCGGGCATCTATAAAAAGGATTTTATCCTTACGGTCGGTTTGCACTTTTGCCTTATCAAAAAACCAAAGCGTAGCCGGCAGCGTTACCGTAAAAAACATATTAGACGGCATACTGACCATACAGTCTACAATGCCGCTATCTACTATTTTCTTGCGTATTTCATACTCTGAGTTGCGGGCATCGCTGGCACTGTTAGGCATTACAAAGCCTGCACGACCTGTGGCGTTTAATGAGGTGGCAAATAGCGAAATCCATAAATAGTTGGCATCACTTATTTTATCATCTTTTTTGCCTTTATTTTTGGGTAAGCCGTACTCGTAAAATCGCTTATCATTTTTAACGGTGCTCTCCTTTACAGACTTGACATTAAATGGTGGATTTGCCATTACATAATCAAAACTACCATAACTGTTATGTGGGTCGTTTTCATAGGAGTTGGTCTCATAAATTTGCCCACGTAGGTTGTTTACCAGTAAGTTCATCTTTGCAAGTCGCACGGTCTCGCCCATATATTCCTGACCGCAAACGTAAATATCGTTTAGGTCGTGGTTTGCTTCTCGTATAAACGTGGCAGATTGTACAAACATCCCACCAGAACCGCAGGCTGGGTCGTATATTTTACCTTTATAGGGTTCTATAACTTCTACAATAAATCGCACCACAGAGGTAGGTGTAAAGAATTCACCGCCTTTTTGTCCTTCGCTCAGAGCAAATTTTCCTAAGAAATATTCATAGATTTTCCCAAAAACATCGCCAGAGGCATCTTTAGGAATGTCACTAAAACTTTTAAGTAATTGCGGTAGTATATCTGCTTTCTTTTTTTCTATTTCAAAGTAAGCCTCGGTAGGCAGTACGTCTTGAAACTTTGCGTCCTGGTATTTTTCTATGCCTTCCATTGCCTTACGCAAGGCAGTTGCCAGACTGGTGCCTCCAGGTAAGTTGAGCAAGTAGTCAAAACGGGCTTCTTCTGGTAAATAAAAACCACAGGTTGCAATGGCTACTTTATCGATACTGCGTTCTACACGCGTGCCTTTTTCATCGGTTACGATTTTATTGATTTGGGCTTCGTGCTGGCTGTATTTATTATCTGCAAACTTGAGAAAAATGAGTCCCAGCACTGGCACTGCATAGTCTGCTGCCTTTAGACCACCATAAGCACGTAGTGCGTTTGCACTGTCCCATAACTTATCTTCTAGATCTTTTAATTGTTCGTTAGTCATTCGTTATTTTATTCGGTACGATTAATTCTCACTCTTTACTGTTGCTTTTTCTCATTTTGATTTTGAACTGATAAGAACAGGCTACCTATTAATAATATCGCAGCCAAAACATCTACTATATTCCAGAGATCTCTACCCAGGGCAATTTTAAAAAAAGGTTGAAATAATAATGCTAAAACACCATAAATAACAACAAGCACGTTCTGTTTTTTTTGATTTGCATCGTAAGCTAAAAAACCAAAAATTATTAAAGCTAGAAATCGTACTAACTCATAAAACCCATAAGGCATATCCAACAGGCAAAGCAAAAAGAGTATTGCAAGTCCAATTTTTAAAAATTTAGTTATCACTTTGAGTGTTTGAATCTTTTACATTAATAATTAAATCGAACTGAGGTAGCTCCTGATCCTTAAAAAAGTCATCTTGAAGTCTAGCTAGATACGAATCACTAATGATATCTTCTTCTAAATATTCTTCAAAATCTGGATGTACATCTAGTATAGCCTCGTTGTCTATATTTAGTTTAGATCGAATCACTTTAAAAAACTTAATCTCGCTATATTCTACCTTATCATCTGCTTTAATCGTATCAATAGCCACTTCTATCAATTTCAACTCGTCTGAGGTTGTTAGTTGAGACTGAGCTAATAGTGTGAAGTAGTCCTTCAAGAAGGAAGTCCCTTCACTGTTAATTTTAGAAAGGAGAGCGTTTAACTCTTCATCAATGTTTACATCTCCAAATGTTTTTTGGGATGTGTGCAATTCTTTAATCAGCTTTATTTCACTATCATCTATATCGCCATCACAGGCCATACAAGAAAATGCTGTTCTTAACAGTAATTTATCTAGATGTGTTGATTCCATTTTTATTTTATTTAAAACCTATACTAGGTCTATTATTATTAGATTCTGACAAGCCTTCCATTTTAGCCTTTATCTTTATATAGTTATTAAGCTCGGCCAGTGATAATGATGGCCTGTTGTTTTTTATAGTCTTGAGAAGTATCTCTTTAGAAATTCTTGATTTGGTTTTCAGAGCTGTGCGAGATGCTTCATCGCACAAAAATTTAATATCACTAGACACATAGTTTTCTGTAGCTTTCGCGAAAGCGGAATAATCTAACCCTAACTCTCTGGGTCTTTTGTCTAAATACATCTTAAACATTAATTCTCTAGCCTCCAAATCTGGAGGTGGCAGATAAATCACCTTATCGAGTCTTCCTGCACGCAGTATTGCAGGATCTATGGCGCTAGGTCTATTAGTAGCACCTATTATGAAAACGCCATCTTCTCCACAGTTATTCATTTGAGCGAGAAACTCATTTACGGCACTTGTATTCATATGATTGACGCTATTATTGTCTCTATTAGGAACTAAAGCATCTAACTCGTCTATAAAAATGATACTTGGAGCGTGTTCTCTTGCCTCAGTAAATAGATTACTAATATTTTCTTGAGATGCGTTCACCCATTTACTCTGAATGTCTGATGGTTTAATTTGATAAAAATTAAATCCGATTTCTTCTGCCATTCTTTCTGCAAAAAATGTCTTACCGCAACCAGGCGGGCCATATAAGAGCATCCCGTTAGGAATTGTTAGTCCATACTCTGCATAGCGTTCTTTCTCGTTTAAGGCATCTATGACATCTACTCTAATCGTGTCTTTTAAATCTTGCATTCCTGCTATAGATTTAAAGCCTTGACCAGCCTTTAATTTCTTTGGTTTAATTTTTATAGTCTCCTTTTCAACCTGAATTTCATCTAACTCAAGTTCACCATTAATAGCCTGAATAAACTCTTTTACATTTTTGAAACGATTCTCAGCTTCAGGCTGTAAAGCTTTTATAATTACATTTTTGGTTAACGCATCAATTTTGACATTCTTGTTATCAAACTGCAAAGGCTTTTTTCTTTCCTCAATAACAAGATCTTCTAGTTTATCCTTATCAGCCTTGTACTTAGATATTTCAAAAAACCAAGGCGGAAGTCCAATGAGCATATGGTAATACAATGCTCCTACGGAAAATACATCCGTCTGGACGGTGAAAACCTTATTAAAAGATTCCTCAGCGGTATAAAATACATTGAGTCCATCTTTTAAAAAATCTTTATTTGACTGCTTCTCATATCTAGCATACCCGAAATCGATAAGTTTCGGAATATGTATTTTTCCAGAGAGGTCAACCATTACATTAAGGTTGGTTACATCGTTATGAATGATTGGACTATCTAAATTATGAAGATAACTCAGTCCATTTAGTACTCCTGATATTATATCCTTTGCTTCATATATACTCAAGGACGCTTCTCGCTTCATTTTATCTGCAATGGTCTCGCCACTTACAAAGTCTAATACCACATATTCTAATTTTTGATTTTCAAAAATCAATGAACCCCTATCGACGTAATTTACGATATTAGGGTGATTCAATGTGGAGAGTATTTCAATTTCTAAAACGTTCCCTTCTTTATCATACTGCGTTCTATCCAGTTTTGTGTGTAGAAATAGTTTTAGAAATTTTGTCTTTCCTTCCAGGTCTTTAATCCTATAGGCTTCGGCATAACTCCCTTTCTTAAGTGAGAAAGTAACAGTGTATTTCTCATCAATTTGATGTCCTTTAGGTAATATATATTGATTTTTTTTCATCTAAAATGCCTCATCTATATTACTTGGCTTCGTACTGAAGTTTCCGTTTTGCTGTAAAACCAATTCATATTCCAATATATTATTATTCAAACTTTGAGAATTGTCTTTACTGATCAACTCATCTGTTATAAAACCTCCTTTTAATGTTCCGCAACTTAGTTGCTTCATTACTTTATTAGGATTCCATCCTTTACCATAATAAAAGAAAGCTTGGTATGTACCATTTGGAAATTCAAACGTATATCTACTTCCAGCCTTAATGTAGGCGTGCCTATATACTTCATCATTCTTCTTAATCGTAACCAAAACGTCAGAATTAAAGGGCGTTTTGACTTTTATTTGAGAACAACCGTAGTCAGAGCACGATTTATTTCTTCCAAAGCAATATGAATAAGGAGTTGCTCCATTTGTCAGAGAATTATTAATATACTTATTAAATATCGCCTTTCTTTTTTGCTCTTCCTTAGCCAATTTTTCTTGACGAACTCTCTCTATTTCATCACGCCTTTCTTGCTCTATTCGTTCTTGCTCAATTATAAACAACCTCTCTTTTTCTTCTTCCTCAGCTTTCTCTTTTAATTCAATACGCTGCTGTTCTTCTTTTGCTAGCCTCTTTGATCTTTCGGCTTCAGATTCACAACTTGAACAAACAAGAAGTATGAGTATAAAAGGAAAAATTAATTTTTTAATCATATTTCTAATGTTTAACCTACCAAAACAGAATCATCACCGCTCGGTCTTTCATCCATAGGTAGCAAATCAATAAGTGAAATAATTACAGGGTGTAAATCATCTACATCTGGATTTTCACTAATAATCTGCTTTCCTCTGTTTAATAATGTTCTTGCTTTATTACTATCTCTCCAGTTGAATGAGCCAAAGTGTTCATCGTGTCTTTGAATAAATCCTATGAGTTGATAGATAAATGTCAACTGGAAAAAGAAGCTGTGAATTTCTTCGAGCAGTTGATTTCCTAATTTCACATCTTTGGATCTAATTACATCATCTAACTGGCCTCTAAATTCGTTAACTTGTTCGGTAGATTCAGTATTACCGAGTTCGCCATTTATTTTCTCTAATCTGTAGAACTCTTCTTTAAGTGATTCTTCAAGTTTAGGCCACTCCGTTTGATTGTCTAGTTCATCTATAACCTTTAACGATCTTCTTAGATTAGTAAGAACCTCTTGTTTTCCATCTACATCATTCTTGTTGTTATTGAAAGATTGCTCTAAGGTTTCTAAATCCTTACTGATTTTGTCAAGTTTAGGATTGCTTCCCTCTTGTTGTAATTCTTCAAGACTGCCTTTAGCTTTCCTTATTTCATTCTGTAACCAACTCGTTTCAACAGATTGAACGTTACCTGTAGGAACTTCTATTTCTGCGGTATGATCTAGATATGGAAAATAAGCTTGCACTGATAATTTCTGAGATTTGTCAACATTTATTGTCAAATCAACATCATTGTTCTCTGGTAATAATGCAGGAAGATCAGCTCCGCTTATAATTATATCATAAACGTGTTCGTTATAGACTGCTCTTGTCCCTTCAGAATCGTGTTCTCCTTGATAAATAGGAATTTTGATAAAATCTGAATCCATTCCTGGACGAATTTGCTTTTGAGTTTTAAGTCCGTTTAAAATCCCTGTTGCAGAGAGGGATTGATTCTTCTCTAAGCCTTTAACAGTTGTGAAAACAATTTTACCAGATGTCTTTTGTTTAAGTTCTATTCCAATATTATAAGGTAATGTTGCGCTACCTATTTTTGACCCTTGAATGATACTAAATGAACTTGGTTCACTCTCTAACAAGTTTCCCTTACCATCATATAACAGCACTTCAAAAACATTGGTTCTCCCTTCATTGAGCTGGGTATCTATAACCTCACCAATAGCGTTTATTTCTACTTTACCACTAGACCAAGCTTTATCGCCTCTGGTTATCTCTGCAAAAACGGCATCGGGTATTTCTCCATCTGTTTTATCCTCTAATATTTTTAGTGTAACAAATTCCTCAACTTCTACTGTAGACGCTTCATGTCCAATCTCTATTTGTATTTTAGTTTTGTCTCTAGTTTGTTCTCTTATTTCATCTGATACAGATACCGTAGATGCATATAGTGCCGCACCTTTGGAAACGACCGTCATAGGATCTGCGCTTGTGTCAGGTTTGCAAATTTGTTTTTCCAACATTTTCCTTAACACAGGAGAGAAAGTTGGCCCCCCGACAAGTATAAGTGACTCTAAAGAATTTCCTTTGAGATTATTTCGTTCTAATAACTTTATTGAAGTATCAATTGCTTTTTGAAAGACAGGAGCTAAAGCCCTCGTTATATCCTCTTGGTTAACTGTTATATCAAGCTCAAATTCTTCACCTTCATCATCTTCGCCAGGAATATCTCCTAAATCAGATAGTATATTATGTGTTTCATTAAAAGAAAGTTTGATTTTGGTTTCTTCGGCATAGAATTTCATCGCATTTCTTAACATTTGCTTTTTATCGTCATCTTGTAATATTGAATCGATAGAGAAATTATCCTCTAAGTAAGGAAGAATGATTTCATCTACAATAGCTAAGTCTAAATTTTTACCTCCTAAGTAATTATCTCCTTCAGTATCTATAACTTTCATAATGCCGTCTTCAACTTTTAAAAGGGCAGAATCAAAAGTTCCTCCTCCAAAATCAAAAACTAACCAGAATCCATCTTTCTTATTATTTTCAAGCCCATAAGCCATTGATGCGGCAACAGGTTCTTGTAGAACTTCTATATGCTCAAAGCCAGCGAGTTTTCCAGCTCTTCTCGTAGCATCAATCTGGTTATTTTTAAATGCTGCTGGAACTGTAATCACGATTGAATTAACATTTTCGTCTTTAATAAACGACTTTAATGTTTTTAACACTTCTGATGATAACTCTTCAGAAGTCAACTCTTGTCCGAGATTTTTACTTGAGTACTTTTTATCAGTACCCATAGTTCTTTTAAACTCAATGAATGCATTGGATTCAAAATTTCCAGAGGAATTCATTGATTTTAACTTATCTCTTTTTAAAGCATTATATGCACTATCCCCAACTTGAATTGCTTTCTTCTTGTTGATATACACACAAGAAGGCATAGTGTCTTTTAGTGTGTCTGTTTTTTTTATTTTAGGCTCTCCATTCTCCATTCTAGAAATCGCAGAATTAGTTGTACCTAAGTCTATACCGTAATCAATTTTAGTTCTTGTCATTTTATTTTTTTTAAGCCTCTGTAACTTCAATTTGAGCAGTTTGAATCATCTGCCCTTTATAGTTAACCTGGGGTTTTATTATTCTAGTAATAATCCTTTTTTCTTCATCGTAATCATCATCTTGTACAAAATTTACTGTTGCCTTCATTCCCTCATTGTATTCTTTTCCAAGCATCTCAACTAATTCATAGCCATTTGCCGCAAAGTTGTCTTGTATTCGTTTTACAGAAGAATTTAATTGTTTGAGTCCCTTGGTAGAATCATCCATTCTACTCAAGTTTTTTTGTATTCTAATAATTTCATCGGCAACTTTAAGAGCCAATGAATGATCTGCTGTTTCAGACGATGTAGGAGATGTCTTGACCTCTTCGCTTTTCAGCTTCAATTGTGTATTTAGTACTTCAACAAGTTTACTATCTAATTTTACACTTTCTTCTTCAAGAGCTTTCTTTGTGTTTCTAATTTGACCTTCTACGTCACTCTTACTTGTTTTAATTCTTTTACCTAAGAAGAAATACATAAGTCCTCCTAATAGTAGAGTCCCAAGTGTTCCTAAAATCCAATAAAGTTGATTACTATCGATAGCACTATCAATTTGAGATAGTTTTGTATTGGTTTCCTTTTTGGCGGTTTGGATTTTTGTTCCTAATTCTTGAGAATTCATTTCAATATTTTCAACATTGTTATTGATTAGCTGTATAAGGCTATCAATAGTTTTTTTCTGGGCTTTTGAATTCTTTACAAAGTCATCAAATAAATTACGTTGCTTATTAATTAAATATTGTTGATTATTGAGTCTACTCGACAAGCCACTATATTCAGCTTGCTGTTGTTGTAAGCTATTTTGAATGACTTTAATATCTTTTACCAAAGTGGAATCATTTATTTGAGCAAACATTGTCCCAGTGGCTAATAAAAAAAGTATTATAATTTTATCTCTCATTATTTCTTAAGTATTGAAATTAGCATATTCAATGAATATCTAATAGTTCGATTAATGGTGGTTTTATTTTTAAGTTTCTCCACCCAGTTTGGCGAATTTTTATAATAAAATTTGATGAAGTGCCTTCCTAGCGATGATTTAATTAAATAGTTGTCCCTAAATTTCCTAAGTTCAATAACCTGAGGGTGGTCGTAATCACCGTAAGCCATTGTCGCTATATAACAACCACCTTCACTTTTATTTTTTTCACGCCTCTCTTGTGCAAAAGTGCTAGCTGCCTTTGCGGATGCACGACCTGCACGTGCAGTAACTTTGGCTGCTTGACCAGCTAATCTACCAGCTTTTTCTGCAGAAGTGGCGGTAGCATTAAAGATTTGACTGTCAATATTACTAAGAGTTCTTCTATTTTGATTAAAATGGATTCTAGTTTGATCATTCATATCTAGTAGATCGATAACATTAGTAACTCTCAATGCTTCCTTGATTGCCCATTTTAAAGGTTCAATCGTTCTCATAAATTGTGGTTGATTTTCAAATGATTCTTGAGCCTCATTTACGACGGAGATAAGCATACCCAAACTATTGCTAGCAACCGCGCTGCTGACATTTAAATAAAACTCATCATCAATCCCTAATGTTTGACCGATTCTAACCAATTTAGGCTTACAATTTTCAACTAAAGTCAAAGCATTACTTATATTATCATCTGCGTTTTGAAATTTCTTTAATTGGTTTGTTACAAATTCTAAATCAGCCTTTATTGGAGCATTCTTCGCCCATTCTTCTAGTGATTCTATATTGTCATTTACTCTGTCTTTGGTTTGCTTTCCGGCGGCAATAGACTTGGCATATTTTAACAACCTAAGCCCCTCTACGCTAGGATCTTTGGTTTCTTTCCATTCTTGGAAATAATCTATGCCACATTGCATTACTTCCTCTGCTAATGAATCAGAAAGCATTTTGTATCTCAAATCATTTGCTCCAAGCAGTTTCTTGAGTTTAGATAAATCATCTTTGGAATTAGTGAATAGCCTATAACCAAATTCAAAGGCATTTGACTTGTTACTTTTCCTTTTTGCTTTAGTAGATTCAACCTCACTTTCAATATTATGTATTGGCTCTTCAGTAAATTGTTTAGATATATACTTTTTTGCAGTTCCATTTAGACCAGAGAAAAGAAGGTTTACGTCCAGCTGACTATTGGATGTCTTAAACTGATTTAAAATATCATCAATGAAATATTCAATCTGTTTTTGACTATTAGCTGTATAAGTCTCATCAGCTATTGTGTGCGCAAAATCTTTAAAAGATTTAGATTCTATAAGCTGTATCTTCCCTTCAATTCCTTCTTTAATATCCTCCAGACGAGTACTCAATAAATTAAGAGTGGAGATATTATTGAAAGACGAGTAATTTTTATGTGTTACAGTTTTTCCTATAGTCACCTTTTCCCAAATTTCACGAGCTTTATTTAAATCCCCGTTCTTGAGATAATCAAATGCTGTGTTATCAAACGTGTTTATACTTAGAAACCAAAATAAAGCATTCCTAACCTTATCTTGGCTTTGTTCTATACTCGAAAACGCCGACTCAATAGATTGTTCTGATCTATCAATATTTTCAAGAAAACTAAAATCATATTCTGAAGTAATTTGTTTACCAACCTCGCTATACCTTTTAATTTTACTTTTTTGTCGCTGTAATTCCTTTTCCGTAACATTTGATAAGACTCCAGCTACGCGATAAGGATTATGACTTATTAATTTCATTCTTTTTACTTAGTTAGGTGGTTAAAGTATTCTTTTTTTATTTCAACTATTTACGGGTTTCCTCATTTTGTAAATTACTATTTCAAATATTTAAGCAAGTCTAAAAAAGACTATTACCTATTTAACTCAAACACCTTCACCCACCTCATATTCAACAAATTTAAATTATTACCTCAAGCGCTATTAGATTCTTTTATTTATCGGTACTTTTTAGATCTGAAGCTCTTTTTCACCAATACTGAACAAGGAAATTGCAATTCTATCTCCGAGAATTATTAATAATAGATTCACACAATCTATTAATTACTAGAAATATAAGTTTAGCCATAATATTTTGACAAATAGTTTTTGTCAAGAAAACACCTTGGCATTCTCTTTCCTTAGGGCTGGGTATGTTATCTGGTAAATTTAGGTTTAAAAAGTACTTCTGAAAGTTACTATAGGCTTTAGCAACATTTGCCTGGTTTTGTAAATTTATATGATGCTTAAGTATTGATGTTGTCAATAATGCCACTTAGTCGATTTTGTGACCAAAATAGAAATCTTTATGCTGGAATAAATGAGGATTTCCTTATTTGAAGATAGAATTATAAAATTTTTAACAACTTGATTTTTCATCAAAGTTCTAGTTTGCGTTAAATGGACATTCCTAAATAAATACTTATTGTGTTTATATTAGAAATGTTCATCAATATTAAAAGCATCGTAAAAGTCTCTTATGGCTTGTTTTAGTGGTATAGGTAATTCAGACATACGCCTTTGTGATGGTCGTAAATCTAATTCACTAATAGGTGTTAAAACAAGGAAGAGATCCTCATTACTGCGTTTCCATTGAGCAAAGGAATACTCTACCCCAGGCTCTATTATAATGCGCCTTTTAAAATTGACAGTTCCTGAATACATAGGGCCATCTGGATAGCGTCTTTCATCGTCTAACGTTAGTCTAAACTTTAATTGGTCAGTCACGTTTGACGAGCTGTGCTCCTGTTGATTAGTCGCCTCTACAATATCGCTATTATTTGAGTTACTTTCTTCGTGCTCAAACTCCTCTTTTAACTCAGGCAGGTATCTATAGTCTCTCACTTTATGATCATCAAAATATAGCACTTGTAATAAGTGTATTTTTCCTAATTTTTTTATCGCCCTAAAAAGCTCTTTGTAGCCAGTTGTTCCCATTTTACCCCAGTAAATCTGCTTTACTTCAGCAATATCGTATTTCAAGCAATTACCCAAGACTTCCCTATCAAAATTTCCAAGTTGCTCCCAAGCTCGTTCTTCTAGAGCCCTTCGAAATTTATCTAAATATTCTTGCTGTTCCTTTCTCCTCAAGTTTTCTTGCTCTTGTTGTTCTGTTTTACAGCAATGGACACATTTATAGCTTTGGGGATAACGTCTATGCGTCGCTGGTGAAAATATTGAGAGTGACTGTTTAAAATTACTTTGACTTGTCGCCGAATTATGCTCATAAGACTGACAATTACCACAATACACATAGAAGTTTAAGGAAGACTTAGTTCTAATTAGTGCGGGCAGTTTTATACCAATTGATTCAGCTTCTGGGATTAGAGATTTTGACTTATAGACAAAGTCAAAGTTTTCATTTAACTTCCAATATTTAGATATAATATCTATCTCGGATGCTGTACAATCTGTTTTGTTAACTATTGAAATATTGACGATTCTGTCTTTTTTTTCTACCATAATTTTTGCTTTACCTGTTACTTTTTTTAGATTGACATACCTGGGTGATTTGGCTTTCTGTTAATCACTTTAGTACTATTGACTACTGGCTGTTTTACAGTCTTCAGAGTGAGTTGTTGTTTAATTTTTGAAAGTGAGAACTTCCTGTCAATCTGTGATCCTTTTTTCTTTACTCCTTTGCTATTTATAAAGGATATACCTCTTCCTATTTTTGTGCGCACACCTTGATTTTCAAGATGAAAAACAAAATCTTCGAGAGAATCAGAAATTTCTATTGCTGCTGTAATCTTTGTTTTGAATTCTGCTGTATGACTATTGTCAAGCACAAACTCTATATCCTGTTTAATACATTCAAGCTTTCTCTTCACTCTTCGAAGATTGTATTTCTTCTCAATTTCTCTAGAAAAATCTTGACTCTTGAAATGTGTATAACTATCAGAAACGGCAAGGTTATCATCTCCTATTCTGGATGCTACCATATGAATATGCTCTCTATCTGTACCTTCTTCGTGAACGTATACAGCATACAGATTGTCTTGAAAACCTATTTTTTGAGCATATTGCTCTCCAATATCAATCCAGTCTTGATTAGACAACTTTCCTTTATCCTCTGGTGCAATTCTTATTTTAATATGAAATGACTTTTTGAAACATCTAGTGTTGTAAGACTCTTGTCGCTTCATCTGCCTATACACATCTTTTGCATTACCTAAGCATTTATGCGTGTGCAAGACTTCCCCTCCCTTTTCACAATAATTTAGTGCATTCTCTGTGTATGAGATACTTTGTAAAACTGTTATCATATCATTTTTCTAATTTCTTAAGCTGTTGAAGTAGTGATTCCCTCTTTATTTCTTTTGAATAAATGCTTCTGAGGGTTTCTATTTTCTTGATTATTTCAGCCTTTTCCTGAGAAATATCTATTAAATCCCTCTTCACTCTATTAGCGGAATTATTGTCGTTTACAAAAGCCGTTAAATACGTGTAATCATAGAATAACTTATAGCTATCTCTTTCACTTTTTAAAGTACTATGTTGTGTTAAATAACCTGGAAGGTTCTGTATAAGACTTGAAAGAATTACTAGTACTGACAAAAGGATTAATAAAAACTTAGAAGTAAAAGGCGTATCCTTTCCGAAAATATAATGACTCTTTTGAATGTTATTAGTAACGGGAGGATTAGCAACCATTTCTGCTGTGTTCTTTTTAAATTTTCCAAACAGCTCAAATTGAGATTGCTCTATTTTATTACCCAGTAATATTTCAGTGCTTTTGATATTTTTATTTAAAGTGTTTCCTAAACTGTGGAACTCTTTCATAAGATTCTCATTCTGAGAAGAAGTAGAAATTTCGTCCAATTTATCAGACACATTCTGCATAAGATGTATCAACATATCATTATCATTCATACTTTATTCAATTTTTGAGTTTATTTCAACTATGTGCTTTTTAATCTCAGCTATTTCGTTTAGAACGACCTGCTGGTCTGCAATCATAAACTTTGTACCAGAGTTAAGTTTTTTTGCTATTTGATTTAAATTATTACCAATCTTTGAGAGATGATTAGTGTAGTGTTTTACCTCAATACTATTGTTCTTCACTTTCAATACAGAATTACCTAGTTTTTCTAGAACACAGTTCCTTATATAAAATGATGCCTTAACTCTTAAATGCGTGCATTCGTCCTGCAGTAATTCCTTATCTCTTTTATCTAAGTAAAAGACTATTCTAGATTTATTTTTAATTGTCATTGATGTCTGATTTTTTTTATTTTTCTATGAGCAACTTTTGTTGAGAATAGCAAGGTTTGGATAAAAGTGTTCACGAAGTGTGCACGTTATCCACACCTTGCAAGAGTTAACCTGAAGAAACAAATGTTTCATACTACACTCCGTTATCATATTTTATTATTCAAAATAAAATCTGCGATATCCCATTGATCAATTCTATTATTTGCAGTGGCTATCTTTTCTAACATTGTATTTATTGAGACCTCTATACGTAGTTTCTTGCCCAAATACTCGCCTTGCGTTTTCCATAATTCATATGCAGAAAACTTACAATTTGGCGGACTCAAATCTGGAAACAAGAACACCCTTCTATCTTTTAATTCTGAAAATTTGTCTTGATTGATTCCTCTCAAACCTGAAGAGGCCAGCCAAATGAAATTTTTATCAAAAAACATATCACAGATCAAAGCAGTCTTTTCAGATTCCACTATACCTACATTGATACTTGTATTTTCGCCTCTTACTAAATGAGCACCAAAAAAGCATTGAGTAGTGAAAGTACCCTCAGGTCTTTGTAACCAATTAAACTTACACTTATCCCTTTTTCCAGTGTTTTGATTGTAGACCATCACCTTTCCGGTTCTGACCTTATTTTTTGAATCAATCTGCCAAAACAATGTAGAATGACGAAACACCTGCGAGGTTCCCACTTTATATTTTTCAAAAACCCCTTGAACTTTTTCTGTTCCAAAAATGGATTCTAAATATTTATATAATGATGAGTTATTAACGCCAACCATACTTTTATTGACCTCTGAATGGTTAAAAAAGAACTGCTCGCCTTTACTTTTTTGCTTATAATCAATAGTACCTGGTAAAGGGATAGCTGATTTATCATAATAATCTCTAGGAGTAAAGTGATATGCACATTTCATCTCTCTATTACACCTACCTACACGAGGATCTACATAGGTGTTTTTGGTAAGATCAACATATTTAGTAAACTCTTTTCTTCCGCAATTAGGGCAAATGAATCTAGAGTTTGGTCCAGAATACTTCTCTAATTGAAATCTATATTTTTCCATATCATTTCTATTAAAAGTCCGAACAAGTCCGAGGCTTAAAAACAAATAATTCATTTATTATATATTGACTTTCAGTAGTTTAAAATGAATTTTAGTTAAAATATGATTGAAATTCGGATCGGACTTGGAGAACACTGTACTTGTTTCGGACAAAAGTCCGAGACAAAAAGTGGGACACTTTTAGTCCGATCCGAATACGCTTAAACAATCAACCTATATTATTGTTTATCAGTGTTTTAAAAATCAAAAGCCCTCGGACCGAAGTGTCCGAATTGTTACTTTTTCTTCCAATTTCGCACGGTCTTTTCTGATACGTCGTATTTTTTGGCAATCTCAACATTTGACATACCAGATCGGCTTAGTTCTTTAACGTCTTCAAACCTCGTATCAGCCTCAGTTTTCTTAAGATGATAACTTTCAGATCCGTTATCTAAAAATTCAAACTGTAAGAAACTATCAGCCTTAACTATTCTCGAATTAATAACGTTTTCAGATCCAAATTTTATAGGATAGTTTCGGTTCTTCAATTGTTTGATATACCTCAGGTTATCTCCTTGAACTGACTCTCCGATGCAAAAACAGACATCTACAAAATTGGATAAGCTCTTAGAACCTGCAAGATCTTCCAATTGTATAGGTCTATATATGTCTCTTTTAGGAGTATGTGCTATTAATAGAATAGATAGTCTATTTTTTCGGCTTAGGTCTAAGATCAGTTTCATAAGTGCTAATGCCTCCTGGCTTTTCTCATTTGCTGCTGCCAAAAAGGTTATATTATCAATAATAATAACCTTAGGTTTATCTCTAATAACCGTATTCTTTATGGATGCTAGGATAAGTTCTTCGTAAGAAAGAGTTGTGCTGTCTGCGTATTTCTTTCTATCTATCTCGGCCCTCATAAACCTTTGACTAAACTTATAAGGCTTCTTTAACTCAGAGGAATATCGCATTTGAAAAGCCTTAGTAGACAATTCGAAATCAAATAGAATAGTTTTCATACCGTCTATTGAATTCCCGTCTAATAATATATTCCCTTTTGAAATCGAATCTGCAATTTGAACTGCCAAAACAGATTTACCCTTGCCTGTATTAGAAAATAGAATTCCTACTTCCCCTTCGTGCCATATAGATCCAAAGAGTTTCTTTGGATTCTCAATTTGTGCTCCTAATGTAATCCACTCTTGGGTCACTTTATTTATAAGAATATTTACTTTGCCCTTAGACAACAAAGTATTGTGTTCTGAATTAATTAAATCATTTTGTATCTTGCTCATCTGGAAAGTATTAGAGCTAACGACGTGTAATTTTGGTAGAGTTAACGTTTGTTAGCTTTTTTTGCTTTATACTAACTTATTACTTGTTTCTTCTAATTCTAGTAGCTTCAATCAACTCTGACTTACTATAAAAAATACTTCTACCGACCTTAAAATAGGGGACCAGAGATTTTTTTTTGTATTCAATTAAAGTAGGAATAGAAACACCTAAAAACTTTGCGGCCTCCTTTTGTGTTAGTCTATCATTAACTGAATCAATAGGCGTTGAGTCAAAGAATTCAGTTTTTCGTAATTCAGATACTACTTTTTTTACGACTCTCTCTAAGTCGTCGTTAGTTTGTGTGTAGAGAAGAATTTTACCCATTTTCACTTTTTTTAATTAGTCCTAGATTCGTTCTAGGTTTGTGTAGACAAAAGTGGAATTAGTATTAAAAAAAAAAATGACACAGTTCGAAAACTGTGTCATTTTACTTTGTTAAGTACTGTAAATACTACAAAATTTATTTTTGAATCTTAATTTTAAAGTGACCTTTAAAAACTTGGTTGTTTTTTAATCCTATATCAATGGCAAGTGCATTTACTGACTTCGTTCGAATCCTTGGAAGTATTTCTGTTCGGAGTTTGTCACTAACCTTAATGCGATTGTTGATGTCGTGACGCCTCAGTAAATAGATTAAACGATTTTTTATATTAGTGTCTGAGCCACCATTACTTGTAATCTCATTCTTAAATAGAATCATCAAAAAACAGCATAAATATTCAACAGCTTCTGAATTTTTAAAGTCAAAAGGCTCATTTATATTGCAGTAATTGTATCCCAGACAATCTTTCTTTAAATCAAAAAATTCCTCAAAAAACTTAGCCAGTTTTATTTTTTCAATCTGAGAAATAGTGAAAATTTTAACACTAAACTTCTCAACAAATATTCTAAAAGCTATTACGGCATTAGTTTCATTCCCAAATTTTATAGGTTTTAAATTCAACCATTTTATCTTTCTTTCAACTATAAGAGGAAGCTCCTCACGGATAATTGCAGAATACTCTGAAATATTATAATTAGGTAAATCGTCAAAATTTATAGTTTGAATATACTCTTTCTGTTTATCCAATGACATCCCCTCTAAAATTGAAAACTTTTGATGAATAAAAAAAGCGGGGTATATGATAGAAGTGTAACTACTTCGCTCTAATTCTGATAAAATCACATCGAATGATTCTTTTAAGTATTTATCATTTTCAGAGGCTTCAACATTATCAAGTAATATCTTTCTGAAAGATAAAGGGCTATTCATTAAAATAACCGATTTAAAAAATTCCGGATGTTTAAATAAAGTCTTTTTCTTAAGCACAGGGGCTAGATGCATCAAATTTGATTGTGCCACCAAGCCGAGTTCAACTGCAAACGCTAGTTTTAAATTATTTTCAAAGTATACCAGAGGCAAAAAACAACTAAAACAAAATTTAGCACTGGCAGTGGTCATATTATCTCTGACCTCTAAAGGATGGGCTTTAGATGGCGAGAAAGTAAAAAATTCAATTTCAGAGTGTACAGCCAGATGGGCTATCTCCATCATTAAATTAGAGACTTGATTTTGAATTTGATTATACTTTGTATATAGAAATTCAAATTTACTCTCCAGTGGTATTACATCTACTTCAACTGCAAAAAAATGAGATTCGCTACTACAATCTATATTGAAAAAATTACAGCCACTGAAGAAGTCCATTTCATTCAAAATTCGGCTTGAGTCTCTTCTAGCCTCTATATAAGCTTCTTTGTCTAGTTGGAGAATTAATGCGATTACAAATAGACTGAGCTTATTTCTCTTAATGTAATCTCGCATCAGATTTCTTACCAGTTTTAAATACTGGTAATAATTTAGTCGGCTTTGACGAGTTCTTATTTCTTCTTGATTTTTTACACAATCAACATATAGAGCTATGATTTCCAAAATGGAATTGTTATCTTTTTTTAGAACATCTCTCATATCTTATCCCAGGTATTAACCATCTCTTTGCTCTTAAAGTCCTCCGCAATCTTCACATACTTCATAAATGACTTTTCAGTCTTATGATTAGAAATATTTCTTACTGCCATTTCATTCATTCCCAGAATTAAACTATTAGATATGAACGTCTTACGCGCTGTGTGGCTACTTATCAACTTATATTTTGGGATTTCAATAACGACTTTTTCTTGACCTCGATATCGAGTTATACTAGTTAACTTGTTTATTGAAGCTCTTTGGGCACATATTTTAATGTATTTATTAAACTTCTGAGAAGATATTATTGGGAGTGGTTCATTAATTGACCCCTTATATTTCTCTAGTATTTCTTTAGAAAATTTATTTAACGGGACAATGTGATCAATAGTCTTTGATTTTTGAATATTAAGTTTTAATTGCTCCTCTTCTACATTTATCGATTTGAGATTACTTATATCGGAATACCGAAGCCCTGTAAAGCAACCGAAGCAATATACATCTCTAACCTTTTCTAGTTTTAGATCCTCGCTAAAATCGTATTCATACAGCCTTTTGAGCTCGTCGGTTGTTAAGTAAATAACCTCAATATTCCTTTCTGATGCTTTCATTTTATTAAACGCATCATTTTTATGATATTCTCGATCTAGACTCCACCTCATAAAAGTTTTTAATGTGGTGATTAATCTAGCAAAATAGTTGTTTTTGATTTTCTTAATTTCAAAGGAATAATCTCTGAAGGCTTCAAAAAATTGATGATTAATAGCATCAAATTTTAATTGAAAGCCAGTTTCCTCTTCAAAATTCTTTAAATAATTTCTTGCCGTTATATAACCTTTGATGGTTCTTTCTGCTTTGCTATTTTTACTAGTGCTGATAAACTCATCAAATGATGTTGTAAAATCTTTTACCAAAGAAATCTCGTTAGATGAAAGTTTTGTCAAAAAATCAGCTTTAGTCGGTATTTCTTCTTTAAGCAAATAAGACCTAAATAAAGTCTTAACTTTTTGTTCAAAATCATCCAGTATTTTATTGTACTCGATATAGTAATTATAGTTTTCAGATTTATTGTGAGATTTGATTCTTTGATTTTTTTCATCCCAATGCTTAGGATTGACCTTAACAGTCTTAACTTTCTTTCTGATTCTGGAACTTGAAAAGGTAATACTATAGTATATAGGTGCTTGCCTTGCTTTACTGATATTTCCTCTATCTAAATAGAACGATAATTGCATAAAAGATTATTTAAAATTAAACCTCTTAAATACTGACAAATTAACTGACAGTATTTGTATTTAGGCTAACTTAAATAATTTAAAGTAGAATATTTAAAACGTTATCTACTATTAATCAACAACTTACAAATGATTAATTTTCATTAAATATTATGGTACTCCCGTCTCGAGTACAAAAGGCTTCCATCTAGGAAGCCTTTTTTATTTTATAGATTTTAATAATGGCTATAGTCTACATTCTCTATTCTAAAAGTATTGACCGTTACTACATAGGCAGCTGCCTAGATTTAGAACAAAGAGTACAGGAACACATATTAAATAATAAAGGATTTACCGCTAGAGCACAAGATTGGAAAATCTTCTTTAAAATAGAAAATTTAGAATATCAACAAGCACGGAGAATCGAAAAACATATCAAGAATATGAAAAGCAAAACATATTTAGTAAACCTTAAGAAGTATAACGAAACAACACAAAAGCTGATTCAAAAGTATAAATAACGGGTTCATCCCGATAGCTATCGGGACCCGTCTCGAGTACAAAAGGCTTCCATCTAGGAAGCCTTTTTTATTTAAATTAATTAAAAGACAACACTCTAAGGTGTTGACTTACTCTTTTTCTTAACAAGCATTCTTTTTATCTCGTTAAGTTTCATAAGCGCCTCT
>ENA-ORXC01000291-ORXC01000291.1-marine-metagenome-genome-assembly--contig:-NODE-291-length-39130-cov-5.700689_pt1 | contig 39130 bp, 36 predicted proteins | sample MGYA00237865_ERZ511478 | MGnify/ENA metagenome assembly ERZ511478
TAAAAATATACCCGTTAAAACACTAAAAAGTCTCTCTATGAGGCTTTTTTTTTGATTAAATTTACGGGTTCAAGATTGACATAAAACAACACCATGATATGGGATTTTTAGATAATGTATTAAAGATTTTTGTAGGCGATAAGTCTAAACAAGATGTAGGAGCCATCACTCCTATTGTAGCTGAAATCAAAGCTCACGAAGCCGCTTTAGAAAAATTATCTCTAGATAGCTTACGCGAAAAAACACTTGAATTTAAAAGAACGCTAGCCGCTGCGCTTAAGGAAAATACGGACGCTGCCGAAGCGCTAAAAATAAAAGCAGAAGCTACTGATGATATTGATGAGCGTGAAGACGTTTATGCTGCAATTGACAAGCTAAAAGATGAAGCTTACGAAATATCTGAAAAAACACTTACCGAAATACTACCTGAGGCATTTGCCGTTGTAAAAGAAACTGCAAAACGTTTTACAAACAATACTTCACTTGAAGTTACTGCATCAGAATATGACCGTCTTCTTAGTGCAACAAAAGATTATGTAACACTTGATGGTGATAAAGCAATCTGGGCAAATAGTTGGGATGCTGCTGGTAAAGAAGTAACCTGGGATATGATACACTATGATGTACAGCTCATAGGTGGTATCGCAATGCACCAAGGAAAAATTGCAGAGATGCAAACTGGAGAAGGTAAAACACTTGTTGCGACCTTACCTGTATATCTTAATGCGCTTACTGGAAACGGTATACACTTAGTAACTGTAAATGATTACCTAGCAAAACGTGATAGCGCGTGGATGGCTCCTATATTCCAGTTCCACGGGATGACCATAGATTGTATCGATTACCACAGACCTAACAGTCCAGAACGTCGTGCCGCTTATGCTGCAGATATTACGTATGGTACTAATAACGAATTTGGTTTTGATTACTTACGTGATAACATGTCACATAAGCCTCAAGATCTCGTACAAAGATCTCCTAACTATGCCATTGTAGATGAGGTAGACTCTGTGCTTGTAGATGATGCTCGTACACCACTTATTATTTCTGGCCCTGTCCCTAAAGGAGATGTGCATGAGTTTAATGCGCTAAAGCCACAAATTGAAAAAATAGTAAACATACAGCGTCAAGAATTAGTTAAGGTTTTACCAGAAGCTAAGAAACTCATTGCCGAAGGAAATACTAAAGAAGGAGGAATCCAACTGCTACGCGTTTTTAGAGGGTTACCTAAAAACAAAGCACTTATTAAGTATTTAAGTGAAGAAGGAATACGCCAGCTACTACAAAAGACGGAGAACTTCTACATGCAAGATAACAACCGTGAAATGCCTAAAATAGATGAGGCACTATACTTCACGATTGATGAAAAGAACAACCAGATTGAACTTACTGATAAAGGTATTGAAACACTCTCTGGTAAAGAAAATCCAGATTTCTTTACCATGCCAGAAATTGGTCTTGAGATTGGAAAAATAGAAGCAAAAGGATTATCACCAGAAGAAGAAGCTGCCGAGAAAGAAGAGCTCTTCAAAGATTTTGGGATTAAGTCTGAGCGTATTCATACTATGAACCAATTACTAAAAGCATATACCTTGTTTGAAAAAGACACGGAGTATGTAGTCATGGAGAATAAGGTGATGATTGTAGATGAGCAAACCGGTCGTATTATGGACGGGCGTCGCTACAGTGATGGATTACACCAAGCCATTGAAGCAAAGGAAAATGTAAAAATTGAAGATGCTACGCAAACATTTGCAACAGTAACACTTCAAAATTACTTCCGTATGTACCGCAAACTATCTGGTATGACGGGTACAGCAGTAACAGAGGCAGGTGAACTTTGGGAAATCTACAAACTTGATGTTGTTGAGATTCCTACTAACCGCCCTATTGCTAGAAAAGATAAAGACGATCTAGTTTACAAAACGAAGCGCGAGAAGTATAACGCCGTTATTGACGAGGTAACGGAGCTTTCTAAAGCTGGAAGACCTGTATTAATAGGTACTACGTCTGTTGAGATTTCTGAATTACTTGGTAAAATGCTCACCCTACGTAAGATTCCTCACAACGTACTAAACGCGAAACTCCACAAGAGAGAAGCAGATATTGTTGCAGAGGCTGGTAATGCTGGTATTGTAACTATTGCTACAAACATGGCAGGTCGTGGTACAGATATTAAATTATCTAACGATGTTAAAAAAGCAGGTGGTCTTGCCATTATAGGTACAGAGCGTCATGACTCTCGTCGTGTAGATAGACAGCTACGTGGTCGTTCTGGACGTCAAGGAGATCCAGGAAGCTCACAGTTTTATGTATCTCTAGAAGATAACTTGATGCGTCTATTCGGATCTGAGCGTATTGCAAAGATGATGGATAGAATGGGTCTTAAGGAAGGCGAAGTGATTCAACATGGAATGATTTCAAAATCTATTGAGCGCGCACAGAAAAAGGTAGAAGAAAATAACTTTGGAGTTCGTAAGAATCTTCTTGAGTATGATGATGTAATGAATATGCAACGTGAGGTTGTGTACAAGCGTCGTCGTCATGCACTTTATGGAGAACGTTTACGAGTAGATCTTGCAAACATGATTTATGATACTTCTGAAGTTATCGTAACCTCAAATAAGCAGGCTCAAGATTTTAAGAACTTTGAGTTTGAGTTAATTCGTTATTTCTCAATGACGAGCCCAGTGAGTGAAACTGAGTTTGCAAGTAAATCTGCAAAGGAACTCACAGATATCATTTATAAAGCCTCTTTTGAGCACTATAGAGAAAAGATGACTAAGAATGCAGATCTTGCATTCCCTATCATAAAGCGTGTGTATGAAGATCCTGCTGCAAAGTTTGAGCGCATTGTTGTTCCTTTTACAGACGGTACGAAAGAATTACGTGTAGTTACAAATCTTAAAGAAGCTTATGACACAGACGGGAAACAGCTAGTTACAGATTTTGAGAAGAATATCACACTAGCGATCATAGATGATGCCTGGAAAGATCACCTTCGTAAGATGGATGAACTTAAGCAAAGTGTTCGTCTTGCTGTACACGAGCAAAAAGATCCTTTATTAATCTACAAGTTTGAAGCATTTGAGCTTTTTAAAACGATGATTGATAAAGTGAATAAAGAGGTGATTTCGTTCTTATTTAAAGGAGAGATTCCTCAAGGTAACCAGCAGCAAGTAAGTGATGCTTCTCAAGTGCGTGAAACTCGTGAGCAAACGCAAACTCAAAAGGAAGAAATTCCTAATCTTGATGAGCGTTCTACAGAATCTAGAGCGGCAGGAAATACACAGCCACAACAACAGCAAGTAACAGAAACCATCGTAAGGTCTCAACCTAAAATAGGTCGTAATGACCGCGTTACTATTAAAAATGTGATGAACGGTGAGACTAAGGAAGTTAAGTTCAAACAAGCAGAACCACTCCTAGCAAAAGGACAATGGGTCATTGTACAAAATTAATTCACCCTTTTGATTATATAACAACGGCGAACTTTCTAAGTTCGCCGTTTTAGTTTCTTACATTATGGAAAACACTATAAAATTACTCTGCTCAGATATAGATGGTACTTTATTAAATACAGAACGCTGGATAAGTGAAGAGACTAGGCACGCTTTCGCGAAAGCGGGATTACCCCTCATACTAGCATCCTCAAGACCCCCGCAAGCTATGCGCTATCTGCAAGAAGGTCTGGGTAATCTAGGTGAGTCTCTCATAGCCTTTAATGGCGGTCTCATCATAGGTAAAAATAATAATATTATTGAAAGTAACACCTTCCCTACTGCGCTACTAGAAGATTTAAGAAGTCATCATACAAGACACACGTATAACTTGAGCATCTATAGTCATGAGCACTGGTTTACAGATCAAGAAGATGCGTGGAGCTTACGCGAAATAAATAATACGCGTGCAATACCAGTCTATCAAAAGGCTCTAGACAGTTTGAATTTCTTAAATATGGAGCATCTTGGAATCCATAAACTCATGTGCATGGGAGATCCAGAGGAGCTTGATGAAGTCATAAAACTTCTTACTCCAGCTTACGGAAATACCGTTCACTTTTACCGCTCTAAGAATACATATCTAGAAATCACTCCAAAAAACATAGACAAAGCAACAGCCTTAAAAAAACTACTACAAGCCGAATATGGATGTGAGATGAGCGAAGTAATGGCTTTTGGCGATAATCACAATGATGACGAACTCCTTAAAAACGTAGGGCTTGGAGTTGCTGTAGCAAATGCTACCGACACCTTAAAGTCACTAGCAGCTTATGTGAGTCCTTTTACAAATAAAGAGAACGCGGTTGCACTAGCTATTAATAAATTTTTAATAGCAGATTAGGGTCTGGGCAGTTCTTTTTATAAAATTCTAAGGTATTCTGGCTTCCTACGCCAGCATAGTCTCCTTCCTTACCTTCTATGTCTATAATAATTTGAAAATGTAAATGTGGAGCATACTCCCCGTTTACTTCTGGAGTGCCTAGCGTGGCTATTACTTCACCAGCGCTTACTTTTTGACCTACTTGCTTACCTTCTAATGACGCCGTACTTAAGTGTCCATAAAGCGTGTAAAATACGTTACCCTCTGTAGTGTGCTTTATAATTAATGTAGGCCCATAATCTCCAAAGTTATCATTGCGCTTAAAACTATGTATCTCTCCATCTAAAGGACTAATAACCTCTGTATCTGCATCACACCATAAATCTATTCCTAAATGAATGTTGCGTTTATCCTTAGGGTCTGTAGCTTGAAAATATGCCGATCTATCATACAAAGGACGTTGTTCTAGATAACCCCCATAAGCTACTTTAGATTGATTAATCTGTAGATAGAGTTTTAAAAATTTATGATGGTCATAAGGTCGTTCAAGAAGATCAACATCAAGCTCCTTATTTGAAATAGATAAATCTAAAGAGAAATAATCTTCTCTTTTAAACGATGGATTTACAATAGCTGTAAATGATGGGGTAAGCGAACTAATAAATTTAGTATTCATTGATCAGTAATTACTTGCTAAAAATAAGTAAATCCATCAAATACAGAAAGCGGCTATCGCTGCAATTATATATTTTTCAAAAAAATATTACTGTAATACTACATCACTATACTTTGCATTAATTGTAATGGTATTTGCACTAGTGCGCGATTTATGAAATCCACTAACCATCTCTGTAGAGCCATTTTTCATAGATGTTGTTTCTAACTGTTTCGGTATAAAGAAATCATTGTGATCACCACTATAATTAAAATTAAATGCAGCTTCTGGAAGTCTCAATGAGAGATCACTGTTTTCTAAGAAAATAGTAAGTGACCCAAAGTTATCATTCACCTGTGGTATAGATAGTTTTCCAAAAGATCCAGATATCATCCCAGCTCCATTAATGCGATTTATATTTACATTACTCGAGTTTGAAGTAACTTCAATATTATTTACACTGGAGATATTACATTCCCTTACGTGGTTCACATTAAGAGTTCCCTCGTGCCAGTTTGCTATAGCTACTGGGCTATAAGAAACATCGAAGGAGGTTGTCCCTCCATCGATGTTTGTTGCTGCTAGACTTCCATGTGATATGATAGCTTTTGCATTATAAGCTTCCACTATTTCCACTTTACCATAGCGTACATTTATATCTAACGCTGCCTTTTTGGGCATTTTTATAATGATTACACGTTTTACATTTTTAGTTGATTTTCTTGATAAATTATTTTCAGAATCCCAGTTTAAACTAAAGTGACTGCTCTTATTTCCTTTTTCATCTTTTGTATGTTTCTCTTCCCAGTTTCCTTCATTCTCTTCTGCCCAGCGCTCCATGTTCTTTCCAAAATTCTCACCCCATTTCTCCATATCTTTCCCAAAGGATTCTCCCCACTTCTCCATAGATTTACCGATATTATCACCAAAAGATTCTCCCCATTTCTCCATAGACTCGCCAAAGTTTTCACCCCAGTCATCCATCTTTTTTCCTAAATCCTCACCCCATTCCTCTACATCATCAAGCCATCTATCTACCTCACGTACGCTTACTTTTGTGTTGTATTTACGATTGAGTTTTGTAACGTATGCTTGTTTATCCTTCTCATACTCATCACTATCAAAGGTGATGTTTCCTTTGCTATTAAAAGGCCATTTTGGGATTCCAGAACTTTTTACTAGGCGCTCACTCCAGTCCTCAGAGTTGCGCTCTAACTCCTTACCCCACTTCTCCATCTTCTTTTCAAACTCTGGACCAAAATTTTTATCCATGTCTTTCTCCCATCTATTTAAATAAGCACTTCCTTCTTTTTTATAGGCTTCATGGTCAAATTTCATTTTTCCCATTTCCTCGTAAAACTCATCAGGTAATTCTTGCCCAGAAATACCTTCTAGAAGCGGTCCAACAAGTCCATTCATTAATGGCTCCACAAGACTGAGCGACTGCCCTATAATCTCTCCTAGATCTAGGTCGAGATTAAGAGTACCTATGTCATTTCTGTCATACACCTGTGTATCGCTATTACCACCTTTACTTGTGATGTGCACCTTATTACTATTACCAGTGACATTTAGATCCCAAGATTTTAAGGCTTTGCTAGTATCTGGACCTTCTATAAATGCCTCTACAGCAACCTCATTCTTATTCCAAGTTTCAAAAACTACATCTGCATAGCGTGTGTCTACTGTGATAGACACATCTTTATTTACAGAGAAGCGCTCATTTAGTTTTTCTTTTTTACTTTGTGCATATATACTTCCTGATGCTATAAAAAGCAACGCTAGAAAGGACCACAATATCTTTGACTGTTTCATTATTATACGGTTTGAATTGCTGCTTCTTGTTGAGCAGCGTTTTTCATTTCTTTTAATTTTGATTTGAGCTTTATCATAAGCGCTACGCGTAATTTGAGATTCTCAATCATCGCACTTACCATTTCATCACTTACTCCACTTTCGGTAATCTCACGGTTAAGACGCTTATACTCGTCATCTAGATCAGACAGTTGCTTCATAAAAGCATCTATAAGTTCTTTATTATCATCTGTAATTTCTAGTCTGGCAATCTCAAGGTTTACACTTGCTAGATAATAATCTTCTACACGCTTAAATTCTGGAGATATCGCGCTCAATAGGACCTCTGGCTCTACATTTTGTTTTTCACTTGTCGTTGCTTCTACTAGTTGCTCGTTTTCCGCTTTCGCGAAAGCGTTATTGTACACCATAAAAACAATACCTCCAGCAACGATAAATACGGCTGCGATTTTCATCCATAGATAGATACCTCCCTTTGCCGAAGCTTTTTGCTCCTGTATAGGTAATCGCTCTTCAAGCAAATTCTCAAAACGACCTGTGTGTCCCTCGCGCAGTGACTCCTTACTGTCACCGCTATTCTTTATGAGTTCTCTAATATCCTGTGCCATAAATAAGCGTCTTTAATTGTTTTTGAAGTTGTTTCTTACCGCGGTGCACCAGGGTTCTAGAAGCCACTTCTGTAATTTGTAATATTTCTGAAATTTCCTGATGATCATACCCCTCTATTAAGAATAGCATGAGAGGGAATTTATATTTTTCTGGAAGTTCATTAATAATATTCTTAACGTGTTCTGTGGTTACGTCATCTCCTACATGCCAGCTATCATCCTCATCATCTACTTTGCACATTACTTCCTCATTAAGCGGGATGATCATTGCTTTTTTTGCCTTGATCATATCGAGACTTTTATTGATCACGATGCGTTTAAGCCAGGCTCCAAAGGTGACTTCTCCCGTAAACTGGTGTAGCTTTGCAAAGGCATTTATAAACCCCTCATGCATTGCCTCCTCTGCTTCAAATGAGTTTTTTAAAAATCTAAAGGCGATGTGATACATACCATCACAGTACTTGTTGTACAGCTGCAGCTGCGCCTTGCGATCATTAACTTTACATTTTTCTATGATTTCAGTAACTAGCAAAATAGTTGGTTGGTTTTGATGGTTGTAATTGCTATTCTCCTTAAAGACGAGTCTTATACCACAATGTTGCAAAAGAGTTTAAAAAATGCGAAATTATCTAGGAATTAAAATGTCTAGCAGTTTTTTAAAAAGACTATTTTTACAAGGAGTGATATTAGCACAGTCTTAGTAAAAATACACTTAATACTCAGTTATATAGATATCAACATCAAGCACTATGAAGCATCTTGACCTAGCTTATGAAAATTTAAATGATTTACTCGATGAGTGTTTCTGGTCTGAGCGTCGCTATTTTAACGCCGCCGAGGAGATTGAAATTATAGAGTACAAGCGCTTTTTAAGTCAAGAAAGTGTACAAAGAAATCGCTTTTGTCATAAAATAATAGAACGCATGTCACAAGAAGCCAAAGAACCCAGCGGCCTTGATATTATAAAAAGAAATGAAAATCGTGACTGGATTGAGGTAAAAGCAACGCTAGAAAATAATAAACCTAAATATCTTATAGGTGAGTGTATGGTACAAGATGGAGTTGTACTTAACTTACTTAAAGACATTATAGATGATGGATGGTTACCTATAAAAATACTCGAAGTACTAGTACCCATGGAGTTTCAAATAAAAAAATCACATACTGACCTTCTCAAGCTTAAGAAAAAAGTAAAAAAGAAAAAAGAGAAGGAAAAACAAAGACGTATCAAACAAGAAAAAAAAGATAGTATCAGAGATTTAAAAAAACGTAATGACTTAAAATAAGTAAAGCCACCCGATGGTGGCTTTTTTATGAAGTAAAAGTTTAAGAATGTAGTAATTTGGTATCTACAATATGAATAATAAAGAAAGGTCTATCAATAAGAGTATTAATCCTGCTTTTTACAACAAAAGTAATAAGCAGCACATTATTGATGTGGCTGGACTTGCAAACCAATTAATTGCAGGTAACATTACTGCCTTATCTCAAGGAATTACCTTAATAGAAAGTGCTGTTCAAGAGCATCAAATAAAAGCCCAGCAACTCGTAGAGTTATGTTTGCCTAAAGCTAATAAATCTATACGACTAGGTATCACTGGGGTTCCTGGAGTGGGTAAAAGCACCTTTATAGAAAGCTTAGGAAACTACCTCACAGAGCAAGGCAACAAAGTAGCTGTTCTCGCTGTAGACCCTACAAGTTCCATCTCTCATGGCAGCATCTTAGGGGATAAAACAAGAATGTATGAGCTCTCACAAAATCCTAATGCTTTTATAAGACCTAGCGCTTCTGGAGACTCTCTAGGTGGTGTGGCTCGTAAAACTCGTGAGGCTATTATACTATGTGAAGCAGCAGGTTTTGATACTATAATCATTGAAACGGTCGGAGTGGGACAGAGTGAGACCGTCGTACACTCTATGGTTGACTTTTTTCTTTTACTTAAACTGGCAGGAGCAGGAGACGAATTACAAGGAATTAAACGCGGAATTATAGAAATGGCAGATACCATTGTCATAAATAAAGCAGATGGTGGTAATGAAAAAGCAGCACGGCTCGCAAGATCTGCTTTTGCAAAGGCATTACACCTCTTCCCTCCTAAACCTAGCAACTGGACTCCTCAAGTGATTACATGCAGTGCATTAGAACAATCTGGTATTGCTGCCTCTTGGGAATTAATTACAGACTATTGCAACCACACAAAAACATCTGGTTATTTTACTAAGAAAAGAGCAGAGCAAAATAAATTCTGGTTATTACAAACTATAGAAAATACGCTTAAAGATAGATTTTACAATAATGAGGAAGTAACAGCCACGCTCCCAGAAATACTAGAGAGGGTGGCACGTGGTGAGGTGTCTCCCTTTAAAGCTGCCCAATCACTTATAGTGACCGCCAGTACTTAAGACCACTTAACCACAGCCCACTGCTGTAGTTTATATATCGCATATCCTATGATTGCTCCTATGACCCAACCTGTAAGCACATCTCCAGGATAATGCACACCTACATATATACGACTATAACCTACTATTGCAGACCAAAATAGCAGTATAAAGATTAAATGCTTATAAGAAGATCTTAAGGTAAGTCCTGCAAATACAGCAACCGCCATGCTATTCCCAGCATGTGCAGAATAATATCCATAACGCCCGCAACGCTCTGCTACATAACGTATCACTCCTTTAAAGTCTTCTACTCTACATGGACGCGGTCGTTCAAAACCGTGTTTAAAAAGATTTGCAAGCTGATCCACACACGTAATTAATAATGCGACGGTAAGCACCGTGATGAGCGTACCTTTTGCGCCATATTGCTTGTAAATAAAGAATAACAACAAAGCATACAAAGGGATGGAGCTAAGTTTATTTGTAACAATAAGCCAGCATTGATCCCATGTAGGTGATCCTAGTCCGTTGAGGAAAAGGAAAAAATCTTGATCGTATTGAATAAGTTGGTCCACCGCTTATTGTTCTTGGTCAAACTTTTCCATTTCTGCATCATACCACTCGGTGGCATCTTTAATTGCATTTTCTGTTTCTGAGGCGAGCTCATCTTCATCTTGACGATCAAACTCTTCAAACCACTCAATCTCATCTATAGTAAGGTCTATAATAAACCTAGGAAACTCCGTATGTATCACAAAGATGTGATCTGAAAAATCTGAATTATCGCCTAAAAGGAATTTAGGTACTTTCATAAGTATACAATTATTGTTGTGAGTCTATTAATTTCTTGCTAAGGTAATTAAATCTAAAGTACAACATCATCGCAGAGGCCGTAAGTCCTGCAAGTAAGCCTACCCAGACACCTTGTACTCCCATTTGCTCATTCTTACCTAGATACCACATGACTGGAAAACCTATGAGCCAGTATGCTATAAAACAGATCACTGTAGGAATATTTACATCTTGCAATCCTCGTAGCGCACCTAGTATCGTTACTTGTACACCATCACTTAATTGAAATAATGCTGCGACGATGAGTAACTGAGCCGCTAGAAAAATAACTTCAGGGTTATCTATATAAAATGGAGGTAACCAGTCTTTAAGCAGTATAAAACCTATTGCAAAAACGCCCTCAATTAAAAAACATAGTATAAATATAGAAAAAGCAATACGGCGCAGGTTTGGAAAATCACCTTTCCCTTTTTGATTACCCACACGTATGGTGGCAGTAACTCCTAATCCTACGGCTATCATAAATGTCATAGAAGCAAGATTAAGCGCTATTTGATTTGCAGCTTGTGCATTAGTTCCCAATATTCCAGAAAGAAATATGGCCGCTGTAAACACACCCACCTCAAAAAGCATTTGTAATGCTGTTGGAAATCCTAATTTAAACAAGGTTTTAAATTCTGCAAGCTGTATGTGCTCCTTTCCTCCCCAATGAAAATAGGGCTTGAATATACGCTTTCGCGAAAGCATAAAAATCAGCAGTCCTACCATAAAGAAACGAGAAATTAAGGTTCCCCAGGCTGCACCTTCTACTTCTAATCTTGGGAACACCCAGATTCCATAAATCAAAACATAGTTAAAAACAACGTTGACCACATTTGCTACAATCGTAGCATACATGGCATATTTGGTTTGTGACAATCCATCTGCAAATTGCTTATATCCCTGAAATATCATGAGCGGAATCATAGATAATGCAACAATCTCAAGGTAAGGAATGGCAAGCGCGACCACCTCTGGTGGTTGATCAAGCATGTATAGTAAAGGTTTTGCTACGAGTAATGTAATGAATAACAATACCCCATTGATAGTACACATGATAACTCCATGGTGAAAATGTAGTCTGCCCTTCTCTACATCTCCTTTTCCATCTGCCTCTGCCACAAGTGGCGTAATGGCAAACGAGAATCCTACACCAATAGATAGTGCAATAAACACCAAGCTATTTCCTAAACTTACGGCAGCAAGTTGTGCGGCACCTAGCTGTCCTACCATCAAATTATCTGCCAGTGCCACAAGAATATGTCCCAGCTGTCCCAGCATAATAGGATATGCAATTTTAAGATTGATGCCAAATTCCTTTGTGTAGTCTGAAAATCTCATTGATTAGATATATGACGCTTTTGCGAAAGCGCAAAAATACTTCATCCCGTAGAAAGAGCCCTTAGATTTTATTCTATTTACTATCCTGATTGCTGTAAATAATAGCTGCTTTTTTTATGAACGCAAATTATATATAAATAAACGTAGCGCTTAGCGCAATTATTAAAGGTCATGGCCACAACTTACAGTTAAAAAAGACGGCAGCTATGGACTAGAAGTAGCAGGCACAGAAGCTATGAAGCAAGGAAAAAAATGATTAATTACTATTTGTTTTTATAGTGTTATTCTTAAAACTGAGCACTCCTACTTGTTCCTCTTTCCTATCTATAAAGACGTAACTGTATAAATAAATCTCGATGCTATTTTGAGAATGTGACTAGAAGTGATTAGTTGTTTTTATATCAAAAAAATGGACGCCTCATTTGAGGCGTCCATTAGTATTAACATTGATAAAACATTACTACTTATCAAAAAAGTATTGTGACTTCTTATTATCAACTAGAATAACACATATTGCAATTTAAACTGTAATAAAGGAAACAATTCTAATTCACTTTTTGATCCATTTATAGACACGCCAAATTCAAATTCATAATTTAAATTTGTAGTTATATTTCTACGCAAACCGTACAAAGCACCAAGCCCGTAAGTTGTTTGTAGCGTTGTAGATTCATCATTACTTAGTAAGGTAAAAGCAGGAACAATATTACCTCTAAGAGATAAATAATTACCAGCATTATCATCTAACTTCTTATTCTTTTCAAAACGTCTAGTTCTATTGTAATAATAACGACCTCCTAAAATAAAATTTCCTGCAAATGCATAATCAATATCATTATCTCCAGAACCTTTAAAAAGACCAGCCAACTGATAGTTAGCCTCAAAAAATGTGGTAAAATCATTACCCACCGCTCGCTCGTAGGAAATACCTAACCCAACCAAATTAATATTTGCAGAAAATAAATCTTCTAATGGCGGTTCGCTTTCTTGAGCATAAGCTCCTAATGAGCAACATAAAAATATGACTACTAAAAAAGTACTTTTTCTCATTGTATAATTTGATTGATTGTTAATTTGATTGACTACTTATTTCTGTAAAATTAATTTAAATTTTTACAAGAATTTAAATGTGCTACAAGTATATTTTTACAGACTACCCTATCCCATTAATCGTTAAGTTTTGTCTAGACTCAACATCGATAATTTCTTTAAATTTTAAGGCTTGATAGGAGTAGATAAGTTCTGTTTGTGCGGTGAGAACTTTAAAAAGATACTATTTAAAACCCACACCAAGTCTTCCCAAAAATCCTCCTTCTCTTAAGTTTTCTCCAAAGTGACCAGCAAATTTCATACTTGCCCCCCATCCATTTTGCTGGGTTTCTGTCCCAAAGTTTGCAGCTATAGCCCAGCCATTATAACTTAAATCTCTTGACAATACTTTTTCTGTACTCACAAAAACTCCCAGTGATACGTAATCACTCACATTGTACCCGAGATTGACTCCTAATGCTTGCACAACATCACTGTCTCTCGGTTCAAAATCAGATGCTTCTATATCGTCCTTGTTTTCTATATTATTATCATAGAGATATATTACTTCTGGCGCGATATGTAAAAACGGCATGCTCTCCGTTTTCTGGGCGATACAATTAATAACTATAACAAAGAAAAGGTCTTACGTTATGGACGCTGTATATAATTGTCCATTAAGTATATCAAACTAGTCATCGTTGCTGCGCCTAGTGCTAGTTCTCTTTTATTAACTGCATCAAAGGTGTCATTTGCTGCGTGATGGTGGTCAAAATAGCGTTGTGAGTCTGGACGCAATCCTGCGAGTACAATACCATCATTAGTTGCTTTAAGAGGTCCTATATCTGCACCGCTTCCTCCTCGTGTAAAGTCGTGGATTAAGTAAGGCTCAAATAATGATTTCCAAGTGAGCACTTCATTGAAGTTGCGGTCATCACTATCAAAAGAAAAACCTCTTGGCGTAAAGCCTCCAGAGTCACTTTCTAAAGCAAACACGTGGTTCTCCCCTTTGTCCTTTGCTTCTTGTGCATATTTATTACCTCCTCGTAATCCATTTTCTTCATTCATAAATAAGACTACACGTATGCTGTGCTTAGGCTTATAGCCTATGGCTTTCATTAATCGTAAAACTTCCATACTTTGCACTACTCCCGCGCCATCATCATGCGAGCCGTCTCCTAGATCCCAAGAATCTAAGTGACCACCTACTACCATGTATTGATCTGGATATTCACTACCAGTAATTTCTCCTATTACATTATGAGATTCCACATCTGCTAGATTCTTGCAAGACATTTTATAAAAAAATCTCGTATCAGGATTGAGCTTTAAAGAAGTGCTCAACAGCGCTGCTCCCTTTGTACTTATTGCTGCTGCAGGTATGCGCTGTGCATTAGGCAAGTCTCCATAAGACATAGATCCTGTATGTGGGTAATCATCTAGACTGTGGGTTACAGATCTCACGATCACACCTACTGCTCCAAGTTTTGCAGCTTCCATTGCTCCTGCATAACGCTGGTCTACACAACCACCATAGGCTTGAAAAGTCAAAATAAGCGCATCATCCATAGGTCTATTAAAAAAAACAATTTTACCTTTTACCTGGCTTGCATCTAGTGCTTTTAACTCTTCAATGCCCATTACCTCCACCACGTTTGCTTTAAGTCCCGTAGTTTTTGTAGCAATAGATCCTCCTAATGCGCAAATAGGTACAGATGTAATGCTGGCATTATCTCCTTCTATATATGCTCTTTCTGACTCGCCACGTATCCATTTTGGGACCATCACGGGTTGTAACCACACCTTATCAAGCCCTGCTTTTTCTAGTTCGCTCTTCGTCCAAGTCACAGCTCTTTCCGCTCCTAGACTTCCGCTCAATCTTGAGCCTATTTGATTTGATAAATGATCCAGCCATTCATAACTCTGTCCTTCTGTGAGTGCTGCCGTGTAAATCTTTCTAATGGTAATAGAATCATTTTGCGCTTTCGCGAAAGCGGTAACCATCACCACTAAGAATATTGTAAGTGTCTTTTGTACCATACTATTCATTGCTTAACTGTTTTTTATAATCGTCAAGATTTGCTTTTGTTTTATCATCTAGCTCTGGCTCTTGAATGTCATCATATTGTGATAATGTTTCTAGCAGTATAGAAGCTACCGCAAGGCGAGCAGCAGGCTTATTATCTGCCGGGATCACATACCAAGGAGCCTTTTCTGTAGAGGTACGATTTATAGCATCCTCATAATACTCTTGGTATTTATCCCAAAGCTTGCGCTCCTTTAAATCTCCTGCCGAAAATTTCCAGTTTTTCTCTTTTTTATGAAGCCTGCGCAGTAATCTATCCTTCTGCTCATCTTTAGATAAGTGCATAAAAAACTTATAGATGATGGTTCCATTTTCTGTGAGGTGCTTTTCAAAATTTCTGATTTGCTCAAATCTTTTATCCCAGAATGCCTCATTTACATCCTCTACACGATGCACGTTAGGTAACTTTTCTCCTAATATATACTCAGGATGAACTCTAGTGACAAGCACATTCTCATAATGTGTACGATTATGCACGCCAAATTTTCCGCGCTCTGGTAATGCTAGGTAGTGACGCCATAAGTAGTCATGACTCAACTCTAACTCTGTAGGCACCTTAAAACTTTGTACCTCAACGCCACGCGCATTAAAATCTTTAAAGACTTCACGTATGAGACTATCTTTACCAGAAGTATCCATCCCTTGAAGACACACGAGCACGCTATAGGTGTCATGTGCATACATAGTGTCTTGAAGTTTACCCAGTTTCTTGCGTATTTTCTTGAGCTTACTTTCTAGTTCCTTCTCTTCTACATCTGGAAATAAGGTGGTTGCTCTTTCTGAAAGGGTTACTCCATCTGTGATTTTATAATCTTCTGGCTTAATGTCACTCATAGTTATATTATTTACTAGCAAATAGTTTTACATCTCCCTCAGAAACTTCTGGACCACTTAAAATGATGAGTCGCTCTACTACATTGCGTAGTTCACGTATATTTCCTGTCCAGTCATAAGCCTTAAGCAAATTAATAGCTTTATTTGAAAATGATTTTTTTGAGGTTCCTTGTTCTTGAGAAATTTTTTGAGCAAAGTGCTCTATAAGAATTGGGATGTCATCTCTACGATCATTAAGTGCAGGTACTTTAATTAAAATAACGGCTAGTCTGTGGTATAAATCCTCACGAAATCTTCCTTCTTCAATTTCAGTTTTAAGGTTCTTATTAGTTGCCGCTACCACACGTACATCTACCTTTATATCCTTGTCACTCCCTACGCGTTGCACGCGGCTTTCTTGTAAAGCTCTAAGCACTTTGGCTTGAGCAGAAAGGCTCATATCTCCTATTTCATCTAAGAAAATAGTACCTCCATTTGCTGCTTCAAACTTCCCAGCACGATCTTTATTTGCACTGGTAAAAGCACCTTTTACGTGGCCAAAAAGTTCACTTTCTATAAGTTCTGATGGTATGGCAGCACAGTTTACTTCTATAAGAGCTCCTTTTGCTCGCTCACTTTTTTCATGTAACCAGTGAGCTACAAGTTCCTTACCAGTACCATTAGGCCCCGTGATAAGTACTCTAGCATCTGTAGGAGCAACCTTCTCAATCATTTCTTTAATTTGATCAATCTCCTTGCTATTACCTACCATCTCATACTTTTTACTCACCTTCTTTTTAAGTTGGATATTTTCTACCACAAGATTCTTACGGTCTAGTGCATTACGTACGGTATTAAGTAACCTATTAAGATCTGGTGGTTTTGAGATATAATCAAAAGCACCTAGGCGCATAGTATTTACCGCGGTGTCTAGATCACCATGACCAGATATCATAACCATAGGTGTTTCTGGCTTGAGTTTACGTGCGGCCTCTAGCACTTCTACACCATCCATTTTAGGCATTTTAATATCACAAAGAACCAGATCATAATCTTCCTCTCGTATCTTATTGATACCCTCAAGACCATCTGCTGCTTCTTCTACTTGATAGTCCTTACTCTCTTCTGATAATATCTTTGTAAGCACACGACGTATTGCTGCCTCGTCCTCTATAATTAAAATTTTTGCCATTGTTATATTTTAAATTTAATACCTGTACGACCATAAAAGGTATTCTGATCGTTTATGGTAAATACATCATCTCTATTACCGTCACGCAATCTTATATCATTAATAATGGTATGTCCTGCATAAAAATAGAATACTAAGTGTTTTGTAAAAGAGTATTCATAACCTACCCCAAAAAGAGCAACAAGCATAGAGATACTCTCTGCTGTCTCAAACTCACCTGCTGGTATCGCTACATCCACATTATCTTGAATATTTGCATAAAATCCATCTAGCGTTACAAAACTCTGTAGCACATGCTTGCGCTCTTGACCAAAGTACCGTTTTATATTAGACTTAGGCACCCCTAAAGTAAAAGACCAGTCTGGGTGAAACTCACGATAATAATTTACAAAAGGTAATGGAAATGGCCTACCAGATTCTGTATCAAAACGACCTCCTAGTATAAGTCGCCAGGGTTTATCAAGACCATCTTTTGTTTTATCATTTATAAAGTACAGTGCTCCTGTATGCACATAATCACTGCTAGAAAGAGATTTTGTACTAAAGTTAGACGTAACTGTAGTACCTAACTGTGCGCCTATACGCCACTTTTCATTTATTTTCTGAGTATATCCTAAGGAGACATTAAATGACTGAAATCTATCTAAATCCTCCCGACTAAAAGGAGTTTCATCTTCAAATTTTAAATTAACATTACGGTACTCAATTCCCGGTACTAGATAAACTCCTTCTTTAAGTTTAACCGGCACATTGATAAATGTTCTAAATCTCCTAAATGAATTATCAGATTCTTTTTGTGGGAAGTAGGTGTATTCAAGTCTTGCTAAGTCTGTTAACTGAGCAAAACAAGCACTGCATACCAAAAGCATTACTAAAATTATAGGAGTTTGCTTATTCATCGATCATATTATTTTTAGCCGATTTTCCATTTGTATTTACTGCTGTCGAGTTTGGCGTATATACTGGATTTGTCGTATTAAAAAGATGTACATCTCTTTGTGGGAAAGGTATGGTAATACCGCTTTCGCGAAAACGGTCATCTATCGCATACCTAAGCGCGCTTTTAATTCTAGGGTCAATAAAGCTATCTCTCACAAAAAAGTACAACCCAAAATCTAGCGAACTATCACCAAAGTTTTCAAAAAGAGCAAAAGGCTTTGGGTGCTTTAAAATCTCTGGATGTGCCACGGCACATTCTAATAATATTTTTTCTACCTCTCTCGTATTACTTCCATAAGCAACACCAACTTTTACGGTTTCTCGGGTAGTTTTATGATTTTGCGTATAGTTGTAAACGGTATCTGTTATAAATTTATGATTAGGGATAATAATTACCTTATCATCTCTAGTCAATGCTCTTGTGGTGCGCAGTTTTATTTCAAAAACACGACCTACTCTTCCATCCGTTTCAATAATATCTCCTGCAGATATTGATTTATCTATCATAATAAGTATCCCACCTATAACATCTTGAAACACTTCTTGCAAAGCAAGACCAAGACCTACAAACAAAGCTGCAGAGGCGGTGAGCAACACGGTAATATTTATACCTGAAGCACTCATAGTGGCTAATACAACGACTATATATGCAATGTATTTTATAAACTTAAAAACACTTACAAACTTAAGTTTATCATCTCCTTGCATTTTACGTGTCATTAACACGCGTACCCATTTTAATAGTATGCTTGTAAATATAAATGCAATAATCACGATGATAAGATGTCCCACCGTAAAGCCTATATGATTAGGCTCTTTTCCTGCACTTAAAAGTTCAAAGCCTAGCCAGTCCTTAATGGTCCCCCATATATCCTCCTCTATTATATCCTTTACTTTATCTACAGCTTCTTCCTGTATTAAAAAAAGTAGTGCTAGTATTTTAACCATTTTATTAAATCTTTATAAGTAGGTTTCTTACCGTACATTAATATACCTACACGGTATATCTTTGACCCAAACCATACTGTAAACACGAATGATGCCACTAGTAAGGTAATTGATAGCGCTAGTTGCCATACTGGTACCTCAAAAGGTATACGCATTAACATCACAATAGGTGAGGTAAGCGGTATGATAGAAAACACAGTCGCTACCGTACCATGAGGATTATCTATTACTGCAAAAAAGCCAACGTAAATTCCTAACATTAACGGCATAATGATAGGTAACATAAACTGCTGTGTGTCTGTCTCATTATCTACTGCCGCACCTATCGCGGCATATATAGAACTATATAAGAAGTAACCTCCTATAAAATAAATAAAGAAGCCCACTACAAGCTGTAATAAAGGAAGCTTCTGTATCTCTTGCAATATTTCAATCACCATACCAGGATCCTGTGCTATTTGCTGTGCTTGTGAAGCTGCTGGACTTGCTGCAGTTGCCGAGGATGGATCAATACCAAATACGGTAGTGAGTACTACTAATAGTATACCTCCCACAAGAACCCATATAGAGAATTGTGTGATTCCAGCAAGCGTGGTACCTAGTATTTTACCCATCATTAATTGAAAAGGCTTTACAGATGAGATAATAACTTCTATGATTCTATTAGTCTTTTCCTCAATCACAGAGCGCATTACCATGTTGCCATAGATGATAATAAACATCATTAAGAGATACCCAGCTGCACCCCCAAAACCAGCTTTCACCCAGTTACTCATTTTAGAACTCGTCTCACCAGAGAAGTTTTCTATTTGTAAATCTATACTGCTTTTTGCAGTTTCTAAGGTATTTAAATCTATGCCTCTAGCTATGAGGTTTTCATCTGTTATTTTCTTTTCGATACGTTTTTCTATGTCTCCTACAAAGCCAAAAGATGGTGTCTCATTTCCATAGAAAGTAACTGCACTTTCGGCAGTAGCTGGGTTACTATCAATATGGATAAGTCCGTAATAACCCTCTTCTTTTGCCACTTCCTTCCCAGCTTCGAGCCCTTGGTCACTCAAGTTAAGATAGGTAGTTTGATCTGTATTAAAAAATACCGTTTCAAATTTCCCTGAATCATCTACTAAGACAATGGTACGTTTATCCTCGCTGTTAAGCTGTGTGAGATAAGAGATTAACAACACCATTCCCACAAGAATAAGCGGACTCAAAAATGTCATTATTAAAAATGACTTGTTACGCACTCTTGCGATGTATTCTCTTTTTATTATTAAGGTAAGAATGCTCATTTGTTTTGACTAACTGTTTGAATGAAGATATCGTTTACACTTGGTATCACTTCCATAAAATGGGTGACTTGTCCATGATTTTTTAAGGTAGTAAGTAATTCGTTTGGTGTGGACTTGTCGCCCATTTCTACACGAAGTTTACGTTCATTACCTAACGTTTTAAAATGTCCCGGAGTTACTTTAAAAGCGGCTTTAAGTTCTTGTTCTGCTTTCGCGAAAGCGGTATCATCTACAACCTGCACCCCTACATCAAACGTATTATTCTGGTATGCCCTCTTAATGCTGTTTACCTCACCATCAAGAATTTTATGAGACTTGTTGATTAGTGCAATGTGATCACAAAGCTCCTCTACAGATTCCATACGGTGAGTACTAAAGATTACAGTAGCCCCTTCATCTCGCAACTGTAAAATCTCGTCTTTAATAAGATTTGCATTTATAGGGTCAAAACCGCTGAAGGGCTCGTCAAAAATGAGCAATTTAGGCTGGTGCATTACGGTAACCACAAATTGGATTTTCTGTGCCTGTCCTTTAGAAAGCTCTTGAATTTTTTTATCCCACCAGTCTCCTATTTCTAACTTTTCAAACCAGTGTTTGGCTCTTTTCTTCGCATCTGCTTTAGAGAGCCCTTTAAGTTGAGCAAGGTAAAGTACCTGTTCACCTACCTTCATAGATTTATACAAGCCACGTTCCTCTGGCATGTAACCTATATCACGTATGTGGTGTTGCTGTAACGGCTCACCTCCCAGCAGCACACGGCCAGTATCTGGCATGGTAATCTGATTTATAATACGAATAAGGGTCGTTTTTCCTGCGCCGTTGGGCCCTAGGAGTCCAAAAATACTACCCTCTGGCACAGTAATGGAAACGTTATTAAGTGCGGTAAAGTCACCAAAGGTCTTTGAGACCGTATCTGCAACAAGTAATGAATTCATAGATCGTTATTAATCAAGCTAAGATAGGAATATGACCTGACGGAGGCATAACTCTTAGCTATAATTTAGGAGTTTTATGCAACACTTCTAGCCCAAGAGCGCCAATAGCAGGATTGTAGTTAAAACAACAATGACATTATCTAGACCATGAAGCTGCATTTACAAAACGTTGTAAAAGCAAAACCCACCCTAGACAGAAGTTCAGGATGGGAAAAAAAATTGCTATGAAAAAGAAAAATAACGTCAAACATTGTTTAACGTTATTCAAATATAAGTTTTTTTTATGAACCGTATAATTTTGATTTCACAAAATTTGAAAGTTTCTTTTTAAGAGAACATATCTTTAACTTTTTCAAAAAATGATTTGTCTCCAGTTTCTGGATTTGGCATGAAGTTATCGTCTGTTGCCATTTTCTCAAAAAACTGTTTTTGTTCTTTGTTAAGAGTTTTAGGTGTCCACACGTTTACGTGTACCAATAAATCTCCCTTTCCATAACCATTTATAGAAGGAATTCCTTTACCACGCAAGCGCAATATTTTTCCACTTTGTACACCTTCCTCTATTTTAATACGCACTTTTCCTGTAACGGTATCTATCTCTTTTGATGTACCTAGCACGGCCTCGCTTATACTTACATATAGATCAAAGTGAAGGTTATCACCTTCTCTTTGTAAAAACTCGTGTTCTTTTTCTTCTATAGCGACTAGTAAATCTCCTGCAATACCATTTCCTGGCGCTTCATTACCTTTTCCAGTAACCTTAAGCTGCATACCATCTACTACTCCTGCAGGTATTTTGATACTTACCGTCTCCTCATCTACAATAAGACCTTGCGCATCTGCTCCATCTGGACGTTTATCAATCATTTGTCCTGCACCGCCACAAGTAGGGCAAGGAGCGCTTGTTTGCATGCGGCCTAAAATAGTATTCTGGATTTTTGTTACTTGTCCAGCACCATTACACGTAGTACACGTTTTATATGAAACTCCAGCAGCTTGCTTTTTACGTTTTACCTTGATTTTTTTCTCAACGCCGTTTGCAATTTCTTCCATGGTAAGTTTTACACGGATACGCAAGTTACTTCCCTTTACTCGACGCTGGCCTCCGCCGCCGCCAAATCCAGAAAAACCACCGCCTCCGCCGCCACCGAAAGCACCGCCGAAAATATCTCCAAACTGGCTGAAAATATCATCCATGTTCATACCTCCACCACCGAAGCCACCACCACCGCCGCCTCCTTCAAAGGCTTGGTGACCATACTGATCATAACGAGCACGCTTGTTATCATCACTAAGCACCTCATACGCCTCTGCAGCTTTCTTAAAGTTTGCCTCTGCAGTATCATCACCAGGGTTTTTATCTGGGTGATATTGCACCGCTTTCTTTCGGTATGCTTTTTTAATTTCGGCTGCTGTGGCACCTTTTGAAATACCTAAAATGTCGTAAAAATCTTCTTTCATAATCAAAGCTCAGTCTTACTGAGCACTCTTAACCTATTGCAATCGCAGTATACATGTAAAGGCATACCACCATGTAAATCATTTTAAAACTATTGCCCTGTAACTACTTTAGGAAACCGGATAATTTTATCACCTAGTTTATAACCTTTTTCTATTACGTCTACAATTTTACCTTTAAGCTTTTTACTAGGCGCTGGTATTTGTGTGATTGCCTCATGTTGATCTGCATTAAAGTCATCTCCAGCCCTCACACTCATTTCTTCAAGTCCTTTAGACTTAAGCGTTTCTTTAAATTTATTACTTATAAGGGTCATTCCTTTTACGTGAACGTCATCCTTATCACCTTTAAATTCATTAAGTGCACGGTCAAAATCATCTGCTACTGGCAGCATTGCTTGTATGACTTCTTGTCCAGCTGTTTTGTATAATTCTATGCGCTCCTTTGTAGTACGTCTTTTGTAATTTTCAAATTCGGCAAAAAGGCGTAAAAATTTATCCTTTTCCTCTGCAAGTTGATCTTGAGCGATTTCTAGTTCGCTTCGCTCGTCCTTAACTTCTTCTACCTCCTCTACAGTTACGTTTTCTGCTTCGTGTACAAACTGCTCTTGAGCAGCCTCATCTACGGTATTATCTGGTGTTTTATCTTCTGTCGCCATAATGGTCTTAAATTCAATTTTTATTGAGGTGGCAAAAGTACTGCCAATTGTATTAAAATGTCAAAATGTCACTGGCTTTTTAAATTACGCCTAGCGCTTCATCGCCGCCATGTAACATTATGTAACGTTCCATAACTTTATATTGCTATCACCATAGCTCTTACATTATAATTACTACTACGTGTAAGAGCAACTATAGAAAGTAGATCACACTTCATAAGTACGGCATGCCGTGCTCTTTATTTATTTTAAAGCCCTCTTTTCTTTATAAATCCCTACTATAAATAACGTGTCCCTATGTTTTAACTATAAAAAAAGAGTGATAACGCTTTCGCGAAAGCGGGCTACTATTTAAGATAACATTATGATTAGGGCTATGGATAAATGTTAATTTTGCAGTTCACTAAATATTTATGATCAACATGAAAAAACAAATTTTTAATACACTTGCTGCTGTAGCTCTTATTGCAGGAGTCGTTTCTTGTAAAGGAGAAAAAAATGAAACAGAAGCAACAGATGCTCAAGAAGTTGCTGTAGTAGAGGATGCTGCAAAATTTATAGTAGACGCGGCAGGCTCAACAATTGACTGGGTAGGTAGCAAACCTACTGAAAATCATACAGGTACTATAAACATTGAAAGTGGCGTTGTAAACGTAGCTGCAGATGCTATTACTGGTACATTCCTTATTGATATGACGTCTATTACTGTAACTGACCTTGCGGCTGGTGATGGAAAAGAAAGTCTTGAGGGGCACTTAAAAGGAGAGGCAGAAGGTAAAGAAGATCACTTCTTTAACGTTGCAAAATATCCTACTGCTGCTTTTGAAGTAACAGGAGTTACAGAAAAAGATGGTAAAAAAATGATGCAAGGTAACCTTACTATAAGAGACCAGAAAAAGAACATTGAGTTCCCAGTTTCTTATTCTGTAGAAGGAGAAAACATGACACTTACAAGTGAGCCATTTACCATAGACCGCACTGAGTGGGGTGTTAATTATGGATCAAAATCTGTATTTGACAACCTAGGAGATAAATTTATCTCTGATGATATCCAACTTACAGTAAACCTTAAGGCTACAAAAGCTTAAGACCTAGCGTATAGTTATCAAAAAAGCCACTCTTGCGAGTGGCTTTTTTTTATGCTAGAAGATGTGCTATTGCTTTTTCTAATGTATCATACTTGAATTGATATCCTTCTGTTTTAATCTTAAGTGCGCTTACCTTCTGGCTTTCTAACACTATCGCTGCCATATCACCCAGCATAAGCTTGAGTGCAAACTTAGGAACTGTAGGTATGATAAGAGGCTTACCTAGGGTTGCTGCCACTACCTGTGTTAGTGTTTTATTTGTAACTGGATGTGGTGCGACACCGTTATAGATCCCAGTTAATTTATTTTTTAAAATATAAAAATAAATACCTGCCATGTCTTCTATATGAATCCAGGATTGCCATTGCTCTCCAGACCCTAGTGGTGCACCAGCTCCATATTTTACAGGCTGCATGATTTTAGGTAAGGCACCGCTTTCTTTATCAAGGATAATTCCTGTTCTAACACGACAAGTAGCTATATCAATTTTTTGAAATTCTTGTGCTGCTTGTTCCCACTCCTCTACTACCTGACCTAGAAAACCTTTTGCATACTCTGGATAGGACTCATCATACACTTTTGAAAAAGATGATGGATATCCACCTACGGCACTAGCAGATATAAAATTTTTTACAGAGCTGGGATTGTTTTTAGAACGCTTTCGCGAAAGCGCGCTGTATAGTAATCTTGCAGTTACGATCCTACTTTCAAAAATTGCTTTCTTATTTTCTATTGACCAGCGTTGTGCAATAGATGCTCCTGCAAGATGGATGATGGCATCTACCCCTTCAAAACATGCCTCGTCTAGCTCATCTGTCTTTGTGTTCCAGTAAAAGCCTTTATAATTAGGTCTATTTTCAATTTTTTCTTTTGATGTGGTAAGATAATGCACCTCCATACCATCTTTATGACATAACTCTGTAAGTGAGCGTCCTACTAAACCTGTAGCGCCCGTAATAAGTACTTTCATTCTTATTTAATTGATTGATATTAAATAAAGATACTATCTGCCATCATTTATTATTTAACACTTGTAGGAATTTAGTGTAATTTTAACGTTACTCCTTTCCCTCTACATAATCCTGAAGATAGCTATAGCGTTCTGTAAGCTTACCATCCTGGGTCATTCTTGCACGCGCTAGCAATCCTGTCTTATCTCCATTAAAAAAAGCTGGAATCACATGTTTTAAAAACATATTTCCAAAACCTTCACTAGCATCCTTAGGTAATTCACACGGAAGATTATCTACAGCCATCATGGCAATGACGCCTTTTTTATGGTAATCATCCTCTTGTTCTGTAGCAGGGTTATATCCATAAAATGGATCTTCTATGGTAGAAGGACGTATGGTGCTAGCTACTGGCCCATCTATATCACAAGATACATCTGCCACCAGGTTGATCTTAAATGCTGGGTGCTTTGCATCCTCTCTAGTAAATAAATAGGGAGCGCCATCCCCATAAAAATGACCTGCAATAAAATAATCTGTCACCTTTGCATACTTCATAAAGTCGCTCTCATATCCAGAGGGATCTTTATAAAATGCTGTTTTTGATCCCTTTGCCCCATCCTTACGTTTATTATACTCTAAGACATCAATAAGACAATATACTGGCTCGTCAAAATCTTTTTTTATGTATGCACCGTCTGTAACTTCTTTAATCTTAAGATAATCAAGAATTTCTTGAGCTCCACGAGCTACCTTACCACTACCAGAGAGGCAAATCTTAATATTAGGAAGTTTAATAGTATCTAGTTCACGCTTTACCGCATCAAGATCTAATAGTGTTTCCACCTTAGGAAGTTCAAAAAGTCCATCACGTAATCCTAATAATCTCAACCCATTATAAGCACCTACAAGACCTGCGTAACGACCAAAACCGATGAGTCGCGCACCATTTTTCTTTGTAATTACCTCATGATCGTACAGCTCTATATTCTTATCAAGTATCGTCTTAAGCAACTCACGATTGTAAGGTTGCTTCTTTATGGTATGACTAAAAAAGAAATACTTTTTATTAGGTATAAGCGCCTCCATAGGCACCTCTTTCACTCCTATCATTACATCTGCCTCAGAGACATCTTCTTTTACATCAAATCCATTTACGGTATATACCATATCTGGAAATATACGTATGTCTGAAGATTCTACGATAAAGCTAGCATCTTTAAACTGCTCTCTTGCTTCTGCAAGTTTTTCTGGAGAAAAAACAACTCTTCTATCTGGCGGATTTTTACGTTCCTTTATAATAGCAAATTTCATAGTGTGTGAAGTTTTGGCAGTGTCTGTAGTTGGTACAGCTTTTGCTTAAAAATAAGTGCAAATATAAGCTTTAGTAGTATATTTGCAGTTCCGCTTTTGCGAAAGCAAGGTAGGAATTTCATATTGGGGTCGACTGGTTTTGACAGCGAGATCAATAGTATTGTAAGCGTGTCGAGCGCTGGAAAACAGCTCGTAAATCTCATTTTTCATCTTTTTAAACGGCGAGAATAACTACGCCCTAGCTGCATAATCCGAATTATAGTAGGATTACGCCTCGGTCTACAAGGTAGACAAGCAGGAAGTCACTCAAAGGCCTTGGTTTACGGCATTTGATATAGTGACTTCGTAAAAGTAAACCTATCCCTCGTAGGGCTTTGATGCGAGGGAGACATCTAATTGAAGATAAGGGGTGCGTTGGTAGTTTCTAACCGGCAATCTCACGAAAATTTAAACAGAAACTACGCACGTAGAAAGCAGTAATATTGCTTGTTTGGACGAGGGTTCGAATCCCTCCGACTCCACTTTTAAACCCCGTATCTCAACGATAACGGGGTTTTCTATTTTTGATTGACAAATTGGTTGATAGAATTGTTATCCTAATAGTGACGTTATCTTAATAAATAACTCAAACAGCATCAAGTATACTGTATTTAAGCCTAAAGCATGCTGTTTATATTTTGATTGTTACTATTACTAAAGATTATAAATGCTTTGAGGACGAGAAATTGATAGCACAGAAAAACTAACACTATGGTTTTTCTTATTAATAGATTTATAAAACTATGTAAATTGCATATTCGTAATTGACAATCTACTATGATCAAGAACTTGCTATTGCTATGTGCCTTATTTTATTTCTCACAATTATACTCGCAGACGCAGGAAATCACACTGATTTCTTGGAATATAAGAGATTTCGGGAAAACTAAAAGCGCTGCTGAACTGGAGAAAATAGCAACAATTCTTAAAGATGCAGATATCATTGCGATACAGGAAGTAGTAGCTGGTTATGGTGGAGCGCAAGCAGTTGCAAAACTTGCAGATCTATTAAATAGAAAAGGTGCTCAATGGGATTATATAATAAGTGATCCAACAAGGAGCTCTAAATACATGCTTGAACGGTATGCCTATATCTGGAAGAATAAACATATCAAAATTAAAAATAGAGGAAGACTTATTTCTGAATTACAAGACAAGATCGAAAGAGAGCCTCTTGCTGTAGACTTTTATACAAAGGGAAAACAATTTACTATATACAATTATCATGCGATTCCAAATCAAAAGAATCCAAAACCAGAAATTACTGCTCTCACAAAATACTTAGTTGACAACAGTGATTATCCGACTATTATCGCAGGAGATTTTAATATGGATGAAAATGATGCTGTATTTTATGAATTAATTAAAAATAACTACACCCCTAGTTTAAGGAATACTAAAACAACCATAAAAAGAACGTGTAATAATCTTGAATATCTTAACTACAATATTGACAATATTTACATATCAAAAAGAGTCACTAAAAAAAGTGCCGGAGTGATCGACTTTGTAAAAGTTTGTGATGAAATAGACAATGCACGAAAACTCTCAGATCACTTACCAGTATTTCTTAAATTTAGTCTTCATTGAGATACCTCAAATAAGCATTGTTTAGAAGCGCATGATTTAATTTGAGAATAATGCCTATCCCTTAAGCATATTGATTAGTAATTATTTATCAGATTAAGTGGTGGTGGTTCTTAATTCCAACTGTCCCCTATGCTACTTTACAGATATGAAATCTTAACGAGCTATGTAGTGCTATATACCTAGCGTACTTGGTATAAAATATAAATCCCACTACCTACTATGACAGGATTCAGAACAGTGTTTACATCCGTCTGCAGTGGGGTAGGTTTCCTTTGCTTTTGCAACGGCACTATAACAGGTATCGTGATATCCTAAGTCTTTTTTGCTTTGTACAAATTGCAGGTAAAAACAAGTTTCACTATGAACCTCGTGATCCCCAGTTTCAGGCTGTGCTGCATTGTTTACATAATATCTAGGCATCTTTATTTCTTTTTAAAGAGCTCCACTGGTACTCTTTGAGCTTGCCCACTTCCCATTATTTGTGTAGTTCTACCACTTGTGCTATCATTTCTGGAGCCTCTTGAGGTAAGTAAGGCTTTCTCCCTAGCCATATTTCTTTGTACTGTCATTTTAACATTGATCTAGTAATTTTTATAAATTTATTAGATCAAAATAACAATCCCTTATGGTATCCCATAAGCTATAAAAAAATTAAATAAGTCCTAGATCTTTAGTCATCGCTATTAGCTGGGTAGTATTCTTTGCGTGAAATTTTATTTTCAATTTATTGATGCGCTTTTCAACACCACTTATGCTGGAGGGTACGTGTCCTTCCTCTTTAAACTTAATAGAGATCTCATCTTGTGAATACCCCTTTGCCAAGTGTTCTAATAAAAGCATGTCAAAATCTTGAAATTCAAAAATTGTAGAAGATTTAAATGACATTTGTAGCTCTTGAGATAAATAGTTTGTGCCTCCACAAATTTGAGTTATCGCTTTTTTTAATTCTTTAAGACCGTCTCGTCCTTTACAGATATATCCATTTATCCCGTAGTCTGTAAAAAGTGGCTGGACAATATTAGGTCTATTTTCTATAGAAAATACTAGAATTTTTATATCTGGAAGGACGGCTCGCACGGCTGTTATTAATTCTTGCCCTTTTGTGATCTTGCGTGGCCTATGATCTTGAGTAAATGATAAATCTGTTATTAATAAATCAAAAGGAACATTGTCTTTTTTTGACTTTAAAACCTGTAAGTAAGCCTCATCACAATACAATACTTGAGTTACAGCAGCAATATCTAGCTGCTTCCTTAAGTTGAGCATTATGCCATCATTAGTACTACCTAAATCTTCTGCTACTAGTATTTTTTTAAACATAATAAATAAACCTATAACGGAATATGAATATAAATTTTTAATCCTTTCCTATTAGTCGTGTCAAAAATAAACGTTCCTTTTACGGCTTTGATACGGTTTTCCGCATTTACGAGTCCAGTCCCATGTATTAATTCATTTTTAGAGACCCATACACCGTTATCGGTATAGGTACATGATAGATTACCTCCTTCCTTAGAAAAAATTATAGAAACCACACTTGCTTTACTATGCTTCTTCATATTTACGAGAAGCTCTTTTAATACTCTTATTGTGGTAACCTTCTTCATCTCAGAGACGTCTATCCATAGCTCGTCTTTAAGTCCCTTTACGATAACATTTGTAGTATTACTTGTAAATGAACCTAAGGTGCGTTTTAAATCTAAAATAAATTCTTCATTTGTTTTATAGACCGTTTTTTCTTGAGAAATATCACGAGCATTTTGATAAATGGTCTCTAGATCATTTATAATTTCTGGTATGCTTACCGAATTATTTTCTAGCTGTACCATCGCACTGTATACATCATTTGCTAGTTCATCGTGAATTTTTTTTGAGATACGTGACTCCGTTTCTATTACTTTATGTTGTTTCTCTAGAGCATGCTTATTTCTTAAAAATATAAATACTACAAGAGAGACAAAAAGGAGAATCACAAAACCAAAAAGGTATAAATTATTTAACTTTTCTTTTTTAAGATTATCTGCTTCTGTACTTAAATTTTGCTTAATTAGTTGATCATTTTCGTATTTTGAGATTGCATAAAGTTCTCTATTTCTAATATTTAAAGTAGCAAGTCTTTTATTTATTGCTGCATACAAGAGTGCTTCCTCTTTTGGGTTTTCCTTTAATGATATAATAAGTTCTAATGCTTCAAGCTGGGACGTTTGGCTATTAACTTGCTTAGCATTACCCAGCGCATCTTCTGCAAAACGCAGGGCTCTCTCTGGGTTCTTTGTCTCATAATATTTAGACAAATGAATATTACTTGCAATGAGACTTCGTTCACTATTATTTTTTAATCTTATATTGCGAGCATCTATAAGATATTTTTCAGAATATGGGTTCACACTATCTTGTTTCCATAAAATGTATCCTAGGTTATCTATGATTCTAGCATACCTCAAACTTTGATCATCCAGGTCTATAGATGCCTTTAGACCCTTAAGTATGGTGATAGCATCGCTATAATAACCTTGATCTGAAAGAATATTTGCTTTAGAATTTTGTAACGTAATGTACACCCAGTCTTTTTGATAAATAGCTAGCGCTTTGTCATTGTACAGTAATGCCTTTGCGGTATTTCCTTCTTCGCGTAGTGCAATAGATATGTTCTGTAAAAGGCCTATTCTAGTTCCATTATCAGATATTTTACCCAAATAGGTAAGACCATCAATTGCTGTATTTTTACTGCCAATGAAATCTCCAGTAGACCTTTGAATTATTGACATACTCAGAAGGCTTGAAGAAATATTGAGGCTATCATTGATAATTTTAAAAGTAAGATAAGCGTCGTTATAAAATCTAAAAGCTGCTTCTATTTTATGCTGCCTTCTATGGTAACTACCTAGTTTTAAAAGAGCTTCTCCCTTGTACAAATAGTTATTACTTTCCCCCGCTAGTACTTTCATCTTATTTGCATAGTAAATCGCACTATCTGTCTGCCCTTTTTTGCTAAAAATATAGGTCTTACGGAATAACGCTTTTAATCTAAGGGAATCTGCAGTCACAAATTCCTCATACGCTCTAATAGCAAATAATCGTTCTTCTAAGTCTAGCTCACTGTTTGCACTATCATCATAGCACGCTTTCGCGAAAGCGTAATTACTCCCAGCATCTATTAAAGTTGTGTGAACGGTATCGCCTTCTAGGTGGTGGCTTATACAACTTGTAGCCAGTAATAAAATAAAAAGGGATGAAATAAGATACTTTTTCATCCCTCGAAATTAATAAAATAGTCCTATAAGTGCTTAGCTATTACCTCCTCCTTTTTCTTCATTTTGAATTTCTCCATCTTCACCCTCTGTAGCTAGCTCTTCTACTTGGTCAACAATTTCTTCTGGAGTACAAGATGTTACACTAAAACCCGCACATAACAATACTATTATAAAAAATACATTTTTCATCTCTTTAAAATTTTCGAATTAAACATTAGTTCTCCGTCCGAGTTTTTAAAACACGGATGAGATATGGCAGAATGCCAGTTGTAAATGGGAAGAATATCCCTTGTTTAGGAAGTCGAAACCCTATGCAATTGTCTATAGCAACTTCCTGTCGACTATTAACGGATCACATTAGGGGTTTCCTTGGTAAATAGTTTTGTACAAGTGTTATGTTCTGCAAAGCATAACGAGAACTACTTACCGGTACAAAGAAATGAAGAGACACTACATTCATGGTGGACACGCAATGTACTTGTGTTGGACATCTTAAGGACACTAGTGATAGCAGCGGTTTTATGTGTATGTGTCCTATTTATGTCTTTTAAGTATTTTGTAATTTTACACTATGAATCATCATATTATTAAAAAGATTGTAGCAGAAGTCTTTACTAAAGTAAAACCTATTTCTAACTCTCAAACGCAACATGCGTTATCAAAAGAAATTGAAGTATCATCACACCCTAAGCATAGAATTAGTTATAAGACTGCCGCACGGGCACATCAAAAGTATATTGAGCATAAAAAAGGAATAGGGAAGCCTACAGATGATACACTAGATAATTTTTGCGTGTTTCTAGACTATGACAATTACAAAGATTATCTCAAAAAAAATGGGCTAGATACGCTCCAGCCCATAACTCCTGATCCGCCAGCTCAAGAAGATGAAAATGATGTAGATCCATTAACCTATAAATCAACTACATCAATACGCCACCTCAATCAGAATGCCATCTATAACCATAAAAAATGGATATGGTTAACGGCTACATTACTGCTTTTAATCTTAATGACAGTATATCACAAGCATCTAAATATTAAAAAAAGCATCCCCATTGCAGCATGTATGGCATGGACGGTTGATCATTATGAAGAAATAGATTGTAATCTATCCTCTCACCCCACATTAAGGACAATAGTAGAACCACTTGATGTGAATAGAATGAAAACAATGAGAAAGATAGAAGTTACTCCCAGCTACTCCTTCTTTTCAGAAGAAACTGGTATGCCGTTGATATGGTATTACAAAACAAAAAAGGGAGAAATAGAATACTACTCAAGTCCTGGCTTACATCCTTTAAATGGGGAGACTCTAAAGAAAATCACACCTTTTATTGTTAAAAAGTATGTGCCAATACATGATTTTAAACCAGCATCTTTTTTTTTATAATATAAATACATCTTTAACTACAATAGCCCTTCTTATTTTTAAGTAATTAGCGGGTACGTATCACGATCGTTCATCATCTTTATTAAGAAACGCTACCATAAAGCTACGGTAGTAAACTAGCAACATATTATTACAAGGAAACCTAAGAAAAAACGTAGTCTTGATCGTAGTTGATCAAATATAAATGGGCCTGTTTATAATGTAGGTTATTTTTTGTGTAACGCTTTCGCGAAAGCAAACTAAAACTCCAAATTCAATATATAGCTAGTGCTTCTACCAGCTCCTTGGACTAGTACTATTTGTTTTGCCGCAAGTTCTTGCAAATCTCTTGTGGCAGTTGCTTTTGACGTTTTTGTAATTCCTATGTATTTACGGGCGTTCATACCTCCTTCAAAACCATTAGGTCCTTCTTCAAACATACCTTGTATTACACGCAATTGTCTTTCATTCATTTCTTTTTCAAAACGATCAAAGAATTTTGCCTTCTTTAATGTGAATGCAATTTGTGTCGTAGTTTGTTTTTGTGAAAATAGGACAGTTTCCACGAAGTATTTTACCCAGTCTGTAACCTCATTGGACCGTTGTGACTTTTCAAGATAATTGTAATAAGATTTTTTATTTGCTTCAATACCCCGAGACAAACTCATAAGTATAGGTCGTCCTAAATATTGAGATAATGCCTTTTCAGAAAGACACCTCCCTATGCGACCATTACCATCTTCAAAAGGGTGTATACTTTCAAAATAAAGATGCGTAAGCGCTGCTCTTACTATTGGTTTTTTAATTCCGTTTGTCTGCTTTGGTGTACTACTATTAAACCAGGTTATAAAAGCTGCCATTTCTTCAGGAACTTGGGAAGATGGTGGTGCTTCAAAATGAACACGCTGCTTACCTAAAGCCCCAGATATAACCTGCATAGGCTCATTATGTGTTCGCCACGCACCCACCTTAACGCTAGTATCACCCATCATTAAAAAGCGGTGCCACTCAAATAATTTCTCAATAGTAAGCGGTTTATTGTAGGTATTACGGACATCTACCAGCAGAGCAGACATTCCTTGTGATCGCTTATCACCCACTGTAATAGTAGGATTATTAAGTCCTAAATTATTTCTGACAGAAGATTTTACATCTTCTCTATTAAGATATTCACCTTCTATCTCTGAGGATTTTACGGCTTCTTCTATAAGAGTTTCAATGACCGAGTTGAGTTGATCATTCTTATCAAGTCCTTCTAGATATCCATTCAATGTGCCTACTTGATGGATATAATCAAATAGCAAATCTTCCACACTTTCAAGAGAAAAAGTGAAATTAGGCCAATCTGGTTGTTGCCAATTATATATCATTTGAGCCGAACAAAAGAGTTAATCGGCTCAAATATAATCATTTTATGAGTTGAATAAATAAGTTAATTGGCTCATCGAGTTACAATAGCAGTATACTTCTCTTTAATTGTAGCTATCCCATACTTTCGTTCCAGCAATCTAATCGTAAAGTGAGCTTCTGCCATTTTCTGGAAATGGGAGATAAACGTATAGTTTATAGCACCTCCTGTAAGCCCTCCCACAACTGGTATCAATTGTGCCGCCACTTTTTCTGAAACCTTACTTGTAAACCTACTCACGATTAGAGAGAAGGATTTATATAGAGGATTTGCGCTAGAAGATAAGGTCGTTAGTAAACCTTGTATTCCCATCTCGCTCGCTTTATTAATACTCGTTTGTATCGCAATTCTTGACGCATAATACGAAGTATCTGCCCCATCATCTTCTTTAGAATCGCCACCTAATGCCAGCACTTGCAAGCATTGAAATTGAGCCTCCAAAGTATGTAAGTCCTCGCCTTTACCCCTAGCGATGTCCATAATACTTCTCATAATAAATTTTGTAGTGAGGGCCAGGTCTGTTGCAAAAGCAGCTTGTCCTACAATAGGCGTTCCAGCACCTAAAAAACCACTTGCTGCTCCTGTGGTTGTAACCAACGTTTTATATACAAGCTTTGAAGGCTTTTTAAAGGGAGTCCCCTTTTGCATTGTTTTAAGATTTACTTTTACTACTTGCTCTAGAATGGAAGTTGTCTTGTTAAATACAAAATCCTGTACTTTCTCGGGTAATAACTCAACACCATCTTCTATTTTACCGCCTATATAATTAAAACCTTTCATCAAGTACGTGACGTTAGTCATATCTTGTTTAGCTTTTATAAGAAGTATTTCATCTTCGAGAGAGATGTCTGGGGTTATAAGTTTGCTCATTAGTTAGTCATTAGTTAGTCATTAGTTAGTCATTAGTTTATAAAATATAGTAGAGATACGACTAGCAAGAATACTATTTAATATAGGTTTGAATAAATTCCTTTACCTGTGTTACAATAACACTAGTTATTTCTTCAAAATTAGAAAAACCTAAGCACATTTTCCGTAAACGCTTTTGTAGGCTCCCCCTTTTTAGGGTACTTTAAAATTCATTAAATAATTGCTATAAAGGATGTAACATAAAACAGCTAATAGCTATTTCCTTCTTTTTTAACGAATCATTTCCTTTTGAATCCCTTTTCTATAGCAGCGCTCTACTCCTAGGTATAATGGATTTCCATGTTTTTCTGACCAAAAACCATCTAGAATATCCTTAGTAACACATCTATAAACAACTACTCCTTTGTATAAATAAGTATCATCACCTCTGTAATTAAAATTGATCACTAAAATATTGTCCTTAAAAAATCCAGTCCCTATCTGGCTTTGAAGATCGCCTATTTGCCAAGATGCAAGTATTCTGTTATGCACATCTAATGATAACGCAAGGGTACCCTCATAAACCGATGCCTCCTGACTTTGATTACTTCCCATTACCGTATACTCGCCAACTAATTCTTGTAATGTCATTTTTATATTTTAAATAGTACTTCTATTTAATTAGGCTTATGTTCCCCTTCTTGGTTATAACTGTGATAAAATAAACAACTATAATAATGGAGTAGTATATGTGCTACAGTCATGCTATAAAGGTACATCCATAAGTTATAAGTAATCCTTTTTGTAACATAGCGCTAGTTAATGGAAAAATCATCTATACGCTCTACACAAGATACAGATCATAATATGATATCATATAAAACAAAAGTAATTATGAAAAATAGATATGTAAACCCAGTATGCTATTCATTATATACTCGTTTAAGAAACTATTATAGTTTATAACACCTAGAGGTTACAAAAAAGTCATATCAAAAATCAATAAGCGATGTTGCTATACGGTAGAGCAGCGTTATAAAAATTTTGTAGGCTTAGTTGTGTATTGTTTATGTACACATATACATGGAAATTCTCTAATATTTCTGGATTGATTCACGCCCTCTCCATCATTGTTTGACGCATGAAATCTTCTTATCAAAACATATTAGTAAACTTCCCTTAAAACATTTATTTTTCTGTAAAAATGCAAACAGCTCATTGTTAAATAATTAATAAAACCACAAATGTTAAAAAATCATAAAAATGATCCAAATAAAGGAAATCCGTAAAATACCTGTATCAAAATCCTGTATCCTTGTGACGGTTTAGTTGCTAGGGGTTTCTAAGCCATGATTATTTGCATAGGCATCCATCTGGATGCCTTTTTTGCTTTTTACAACAGTATGTTTAAGTATTCGCTTTCGCGAAAGCGAAGTTTTATCAATTAAACCACTGGTAATCAATTTATAATATCGTTTATCTCCTCAGGAGTGTATTGATTAATCAGGAAATACTTTTTATATAATGTTTAACTAACATAAAAAAGACCCAAATGAGGATTCCCATACAACATTCCCGTTTAAAGCTTGTACTCTTGTCGTGGCTTAGTTGCTAGGGTTTCTAAGTCAGGATTGTTTGTAGAGGCATCCATCTGGATGCCTTTTTTGCTTCAACAACAATATGTTTAACTATGCGCTTTCGCGAAAGCGAAATATTATCAATTAAACCACTGGTAACCAATTTATGATATCGTTTACCTCCTCAGGAGTGTATTGATTAATCAGGAAATACTTTTTATATAATGCCAAAATAACATAAAAAAGATCCAGATGAGGTTTCCCATACAACATTCTCATGTAAAGCTTGTAATCTTGTCTTGGCTTAGTTGCTAGGGGTTTCTAAGTCAGGATTGTTTGTAGAGGGTTCCCATCTGGGCACCCTCTTTTTTATAAACCCAAAAAAACACTATCATTGCTATCCAAAGCAAGATTATTTCTCATAGAGATACTTAACATTTAACTGGGTAGAAGATATATTATGATGAGAAATGCTATCAAAATTATACTAGACACTTAATGTCCGAATAAGCCGAAAAAAGACATAAAATAGAAGTAGGCAACCATTAAATATCAATTTTTATGAAAAAAATGTATTTTTTACTAATCCTTGTTGCTCTTTGTATGACTAGCTGTGCTTCACACTTTGGCTTACCAAAAAACTTTAACCAAAACACAACCGAGGTTGTGCTTACCAAAAAGAATTTTAAAGTTGTAAAAATGGTTAAAGGGGAAGCAGAGGCTACATATATTTTTGGTATAGGCGGTCTAGCAAAAAATGGACTCGTAGCAGAAGCAAAATCAAAAATGCTCTCAGATGCAGGAATGGATGGAACTGCTAGAACAGTAATTAATGAAGTAGTTGAAGTGAAAACTTCTGGTTTCTTATTCGTAAGTAAATATAAAGTAATTGTATCTGCTCAAATTATTGAGTTTACGGAATAACATATCACGCTAGTATGTATCAAAACAGCCACCTTAGTGTGGCTGTTTTTTATTATAATAAATTATAGAAAAAAAGAACATACGATCTACCTGTCTCACTTATGCTCTGTAACTTCATCTCATCGTCACATACAATAAGTAATTTTAAATCATAAGATGTATAAAGTGATGGACCTTATAAACAATCTCTCTTTCGCAAAAGCCTACCTCAACACCCACGTGTACTTCTATTTCCTATTCCTTCATAAAATGAGCAAACTAAAAACTTTTGATCTCAAAGTGTTGTTTTTGTGTATTTTGGCGATTATTCATGTATTTCACAGGTAAAAAAAAATTGCTCATTTAAAAACATGAGCAGAAGTCTATGTGTACCTAATTTAGCAGTGCAGAATGACTTACTTACCTAGCATAACGAGTGTTACTTGAAAAGTTAGTATAGAAAAAGAAGTATGATTATACCTGCAAAGAAGATGTTTTTATAGATTGTTTGTTAGATTGAATTCCCCCAAATTTTCAATTAGGTTTTGAGTAATGATTTGTTACCATACTTGATTTACCTCATTGTTTTGCAAAGGCTACCCTTAACGGTAGCCTTTTGTAATATATAAAAACTCGTATGATCAATACGCCTACATAATCTCAGAAATTATAAAACAACTCCTTTCGGAAAACGTAGAAAAACCCATCCGAAAAATAACATGGTTAAAAAATCATTAAGCCCGTATATACTATAAAATACACCTGCAAAAACATCTTTGTCATATACCGCAGTAATAGAGTGACTCGTAAACCACTTTAAGTAAACTATTACGTAAGCTAACTTTTCTACAATAAATACTGCGATGAGCCATGGCACGGCAGCATAATTTTTTGAAACAGCGATATAAGCAAACCCCCATAAAACAATAGCTATAAGTCCAAAATAGCCCATTACCTCTGGCTGGGTATCCATCATCACTTGATTTGTAAACCCTTTAGACAATAGTAAAACACCTAGCACATTTGCAAGACCAGCCACTACAAAAAGCTTAGAAACAATCTTTGTACTCATACAGTCCTTGTATTAAAAAATTAGATTAAAGATAGACATCTAGTCACTTATGAGCCCTCCAGTCTGGGAGCTACCCATAAATAACCCATAGCTATAAGAAATATAATAAACAACCACAATCGCTTTACAGCTTGTGTAACCTCCTGTGTTTCCGTTGTTTCTTGCACCGCTGTAAATAGCTGCTTGTTGTTTGCTATTTGACGTGATGCTCTTAATGATTCCCAATCGCTTTCCTGCGGGATATAATAGCTGGCCACTGCAGTGCTATCTTGCGCTAGTCGTAATTCGTTCCAACCCGGGTGTGATGGATACACCGCTCCCTCCCACTGGTCTTGCAACGATACGTCTTGTCGTAATGGGATTGCAACCTGTTCATTATCTATAACCCTTGGAGCTGGTATTTCTGTA